>Ga0079225_10000374_pt1 | contig 23969 bp, 26 predicted proteins | sample Poulit2012_FD_76344 | JGI IMG/M metagenome (GOLD analysis project Ga0079225, IMG submission 76344) | Agricultural soil microbial communities from Georgia to study Nitrogen management - Poultry litter 2012 | ecosystem: Environmental > Terrestrial > Soil > Agricultural land | place: USA: Georgia... | reverse complement strand
GGTGGTCCCGACCGGCGTCGATCCGGTGACCTTTCGATTTTCAGTCGAACGCTCTACCAACTGAGCTACAGGACCTTGGAAGCAAAAACCCGGCCAGGTGGACCGGGATTTTTTTATTCCGCGACCCCGACCGGACTCGAACCGGCGGCCTCCGCCGTGACAGGGCGGCGCTCTAACCAACTGAGCTACGGGGCCAACTTGACTGTAAATATCTTACAGTCAAAATATTTTGTTGTTTGCACCTGGTACCCCCAACGGGATTTGAACCCGTGCTACCGCCGTGAAAGGGCGGCGTCCTAGGCCGCTAGACGATGGGGGCCTGCTGTGCAGACGAATGAAAGCATATGGGTAAAAACGCGTCGACGCAAAACAGCCAGGGTGAGGTACCGCACAAGGGGCGGGGTTGTTGGTGAATTCTCGCGGGATCCCCCTCCACCTGGTGTGATGTAGAGCGCAAAATGAGCCACTATAGAAATATGACTAGTTCGCCAGGAGCGCCCACGGAGCCCTCTCGTCGACGTGCGATCGACGTCACAGAAAAAGAATTCGAGGAGCTGGTTTCGGATGGCCTCGACTTAGTTCCCAGCGAGCTTATGGAGCAGCTGGACAACGTCGTCTTCCTCGTGGAGGAAGAACCCCGCGCAGACCAGAGCGAGGGCGGCGACCTGTTGGGAATCTATGAAGGCACCCCGTTAACGGAACGGGACGGCTGGTGGGCGTCCGGCTCGCTGCCGGACGCCATCACAATCTTTCGCGGGCCCACCCTCCGGCATTGTGACTACGCCGACGAGGTGGCGGAGGAGGTTGCCGTCACCGTGATTCACGAGATCGCTCATCACTTCGGAATCAGCGATGAGCAGCTCGACGAGCTCGGGTGGGCCTAGCACGCCCTCACGCCTGCTTGCGGGCGTCCCAGGCGGAGGCGACCATGTCGATCAGCGAGTGGCGCATCACCCACTCGAGGTCCCGGGCGGCGGCTTCACCGGAGGCAACGATCCGGGCCGGATCGCCCGGCCGGCGGGGAGCGATTTCGGGAGTGAACTCGATCCCGGTCACTTCGCTCATCGCCGTCATGATCTCGCGCACCGACACCCCATCACCCGAGCCGAGGTTGTACACCGGCTCCAAGACCTTGCCCTCGCTTAATGTGCGGGCAGCAACAACGTGGGAGTGCGCGAGGTCGGCGACGTGGATGTAGTCGCGGACGCAGGTGCCATCAGGCGTTGGATAGTCGTCGCCGAAGATCTTCGGCGTATGCCCCGCGACGAGCGCGTCCAGCACGATGGGGAATAGGTTGTGCGGGGAGGTGTCACGGATGTCGGGGTACCCGGAGCCGACGACGTTGAAGTAACGCAGGCTCGTGTGCGCGAGACCGTGAGCCCGCGCGAAATCCTCCAGTAGCCACTCCCCGATGAGTTTGGAACGCCCATAAGGAGATTCTGGGGTGACGGCGGTCGTTTCGGTGACCAGATCGACGTCGGGCGTGCCGTACGTGGCGGCGGAGGAGGAAAAGACGAGGTTGCCCACCCCGGCCTCTTTCATCGCCTCGAGCAGGCTGATCGTGCCGGTGACGTTCTCCGTGTACGTGTGTAGCGGGCGGTTCACGCTCTCGCCGGCGTACTTGAACGCGGCGAGGTGGACGACGCCCGTGACCTCATTGTTGACGAGAGTCTCCCGGAGTGCCGCCCTATCGAGGATGGAGCACTCGACGAGGGGGGTGTCGGCGTCCACAAAGGAAGAGTGCCCAGAGGAGAGGTCGTCAACGACGACCGCCTGCATTCCCGCCTTGTTGAAAGCGCGGACAACGTGAGCTCCGATGTATCCGGCCCCGCCGGTCACTAACCAAGTCATGGTCTAAGCGTAGCGAGGGAACGGGGACGTAAAGCGCAGCTAGAAGGTGGTTTCGGGAATTTCGAAACCGTTGACGTCATGCATCGGCCCCTGCACCAGGGAGAGGGTCGCCCAGCCTTCAGAGAGCAGAAGTCCGTCGGTGCCCGTTTCGAACTGGCTGAGGAGGCTGACGATGGCATCGCCGCCGAGGAGCATCTTCACCTGGTCGGCGGCCTCGTCAGTGCTGTCCGCGTAGCGTCCGAGGTTGCCGGAACGGATCCCGCGGACGTCGGCCATCTCCAGATCCGGGATGTTGAGGTTCAGAATCCGCCCGTCGGCAGGCAAGGAGGGCACGGTCGGAAGGACGCGCGAAATGATGTTTTGGGCCGTGTCCCAACGCTGGGGGCGCATCGTGGACATCGAAGCTGCTAGCGCCGGGATGCGCATCGCCGCAGCCGTCAGCGCCGCCCCGACCGTTCCGGAGTGCACGACCGCGGGTCCCACGTTGGGTCCGAGGTTCACCCCGGAAAGCAGGATGTCGGGGCGCGGGCCGAAGAACTCGAGCACGCCGCCGTAGGCGATGAGGGCCGGGCTCGCGTGTACCGCGATGGATTCGATTTCGTCGGACAAGCCCGGAGGGCGCCCTTCAGAAACTTTGAAACCCGACTCCTCCGGTTCCCCGCCGAGGGAGGCACCCGCTCCCGAATACTGCGTATTCGGCGCAGCAACGAGAACTTCGTAGCCCGCGTCCAAGGCGGCGTGGGCGATCGGAAGGAGGCCGGGGGAGTCGATGCCATCATCGTTGGTAATAAGTGCACGCATGCCACCATTGTGACCCATCGTGCTGCGGCGCCCGGCCGGGAGCGCTCGCTGGGGGTAGGCATGGGCGAGGAACTGCGGGAGAATAACGGTATGTATCCGGTATCGAAGACAGAGAACGAATGGCGCGAACTGCTGAACCCGCAAGAGTTCCATATTCTGCGCGAGGCGGGCACGGAGCGCCCCTTCACGGGCGAGCTCCTCGATGAGGGGCGCGAGGGAATCTATTCCTGCCGGGCCTGCGGCGCAGAGCTGTTCCGAGCGGAAACCAAATTTGACGCCGGGTGCGGGTGGCCGAGTTTCTATCAACCACAGGAATCCGACGCAGTGATTCTCCGCCCCGACACCTCCCTGGGGATGGTCCGCACCGAGGTGCTGTGCGCGAACTGCGGATCGCACCTCGGGCACGTCTTCGACGATGCGCCGCAGACGCCCACAGGTGACCGCTTTTGCATGAACTCCGTGGCGTTGTCCTTCGAACCTGAGAAGTGAGGAAGGCACGCGGGCGTTCCGCGGTGGGGTGGCTGGCCCTTGATCTAAGGGCCGCATGAAGATCAGTGACGCCGCGAATCGGGTTCCTGCCCCCGCGCTGTTCATTACGGCAGGGTTCTCGCAATACATCGGTGCCGCGCTCGCCGTCGGGCTGTTCACTCTCGCCCCGCCGCACACCGTTGCGTGGACACGTGCGCTAGTCGCCGGGGTCGTGCTGCTCGCGCTGATCCGGCCTTGGCGGTATTCGTGGACGAAGAAGACGCTGCTGGAATCGGCCGTTTTCGGCTCCGTGTTACTCGCGATGAACGTCACCTTCTATATCGCGATCAACTATCTGCCGCTCGGTGCCGCGGTGGCGTTGGAATTCGTCGGCCCAGTCATCGTTGCCGCTCGCGGGGCTGCCGGTATTCGGGGTAAGGTTTCGGTCGCGCTCGCGGCCGCTGGAGTCGCCCTGATCAGCTTCGTCGGCCTCGACTGGAGCGGTGTGGGGCCACGGGAGATCGGGATCGGCCTCGTCGCGATCTTCGTTGCGAGCGCGTTCTGGGCGGGTTACATGTTGATCGGCGGCAAGATCGCCTCCGAGCGTTCCGGGCAAGCCTCGCTCGCCGTCGGGATGATCGCAGCTGCGCTGCTGTTCCTTCCCGCCTCGCTGCCGTGGGCGGGCGGGCTCGCGCGGTGGGACGCGCTCTGGCTCATCATCGGCATGGGTCTGCTTTCCTCCGTCGTGCCCTACATGCTCGATCAGGTGACGATTCGGCGCCTGGGAACGGCGACGTTCGCCCTTCTCAACGCACTACTGCCCGCGACCGCGACGGTAGTCGGGTTCCTCGGGCTCCGGCAGATACCCACGGTCGGCGAACTTGCCGGCCTCGTGGCCATCACCGTTGCTGTCGCCCTCTCAACCAGGGCAGCAGTGCCGGCAGTCGAGGAGCGGAAAAAAGTCGACGGCGATTAGGCGCAGGGAACCAAAAGCTGGGAAGATATTTGTATGGAAGTTATTGTTCCCAAGGATTCCACCCAGATCGCTCCAATCGCCGCAGACGCCATCTGCGAACTGCTCGAACGCAAGCCGGATGCGGTTCTCGGACTGGCTACCGGCTCCTCGCCGCTTCCCCTATACGCGGAGCTAATCCGCCGCTACAAGGCGGGTGACGTGAGCTTCGCTCGTGCGCGGGCGTTCACCCTCGACGAATACGTGGGGCTTCCCAGCGACCACCCGCAGGCATACTCGAACGTCATCAGAACCGAATTCACCGCGCACGTCGATTTCGCGGATGATGCTGTGCACTCGCCCGATGGGCTCGCGAGCGACATCCGCGAGTCCTGCGCCGCGTACGAAGCTAAGATCGCGGAGGCCGGCGGCGTGGACCTGCAGATCCTCGGAGTCGGCACCGACGGGCACATTGCTTTCAACGAACCCGGTTCTTCCCTCGCCTCGCGCACCCGGATCAAGACGCTCACGCCCCAGACCCGGCTCGACAACGCCCGCTTCTTCGACGGCGACCTTGACCAGGTACCCCAGCACTGCATCACGCAAGGGCTAGGCACGATCATGGAGGCGCGCCACGTGGTGCTCTTCGCGAGCGGTGAAGGTAAAGCAGAAGCCGCGTGGAACCTCGTCGAGGGGCCCGTCTCAGCGATGTGGCCAGCGACGATCCTCCAGCATCACCCGCACGCGACCGTGCTTCTCGATGAAGCCGCCGCGAACAAACTCAAGAACCTCGACTACTACCGCAACACCTACGAAACTAAACCCGACTGGCAGGGGATCTAAACCCGGCTGGCGCTCGCGGGCAGTGGTTGGCACGATGAAGCTATGAGTTCCGACGTCCCGCCCGCCCGCGCACTCGGCCCCCAAGACCCGGGTGACGGCTGGGCGGACGGCCCGCAAGGGCGGTTCTGGGGGAAGTTTGGAGCTGCCGGCCTTCTTGCCTGGGACCCGCATGCAGGTGTACTTCTGCAACACCGAGCCCGCTGGAGCCATCACGGTGGCACGTGGGGGATCCCCGGTGGCGCGTTGCACTCCGGCGAGGCGCCGGGGGAGGCGGCGCTGCGCGAGGCCCACGAGGAGGCGGGTGTCCCCGCGGGCGCAGTTCGCACGTTGACCACGCACGTCTTCGACGTCGGCTACTGGCGGTACACGACCGTGCTTGCGCGCGTCGTCGAACCGTTCTCTCCCCAGATCACCGATCCGGAGAGCCTGGAACTGCTCTGGGTGCCCGTCCCCGAGGTAGAGTCGCGCGTGCTCCACCCTGGCTTCGCGCGGGCGTGGCCAGAGCTGCGAGACATGCTCAGCAACGCGCGTATGACGTATCTCCGAGCGGAGGAAAAATGAAGCGGTATCGCGTCAGCGTTGACGGCAAGGTGCAAGGCGTTGGCTACCGCGCGAGCGTGCGTGCGCGTGCCGAGCAGGCCGGGCTCGCCGGGTGGGTGCGCAACCTGCCCGATGGTCGGGTGGAGGCCGAGATCGAGGGCGAGCAAAATGCCGTCGAAGACCTTCTCACGTGGATGGGGGAGGGGCCGCGCTGGGCGCGGGTGACTGGTATCGAACGAGAACAGGTGGATCCGCTCGGGGAGACTGCGTTCGAGGTGCGCTGAGGAAGTAGGCCCCGCGGGACTCGAACCCGCAACCCACGGATTAAAAGTCCGTTGCTCTACCATTGAGCTAGAGGCCCAGGTCAAAAATGACCACGTTTAAGTATAGGGGCTACCCCCGCTCGCGCGCTAATCGACGTAGAGAGCGGTCTCGCCGAGAATGGCATTGAGGTTGGTTTCGTCGAGCAGAGCAACCCAACTGCCGTTCTCGCGCAACCCCAATATCGTTCTCGGCGCAAACGGGGCAGCGCAGCGGCCAAGCGGGGGGCTAGCGACCGAAGACGCGCCGGGTGTACCGGTTGGCGAAAACGCCCGCAGGGTCGACCCGGTCGCGGACGGCGAGGAAGTCGTCGAACTTCGGATACAGCTCGCGCAGGTGCTCAGAGCGTAGCCAATGCATCTTTCCCCAATGGGGACGCCCGCCGAACTGCGCCATGATCTGAGCAACGGCGCCGAAGTATTCCCGGTACTCCATCCCGATGAATTGGTGGACAGCGATGTACCCGCTGCGCCTGCCGTAGGCGGTGGAGAGCCAGACGTCGTCGGCCGAAACGAAGCGCACTTCGATGGGGAATGGCACCGCCACCCCAGAGGACTTCAGCCACTTGCGCACCTCGGTCAGCGCGGCCGGCACCGCCTCGATCGGGATCGCGTACTCCATCTCCCGAAACCGGACGCGCCGGGGCGTGACGAACACGTCGTGGCTCGCTGCCGTGTAGGCACGTTCAGTGAGAGCTCGGGAGGCGACGAAGTTCACCGGGGTCGTGAGCTTCGGGGCGAGGCGGACCAGGTTGTTCGTCGCGGTGAACAGGCCGTTGGAGAGGATTTCATCGTCGAGCAGCCGCCGCCAAGTGGCGAGGGGCTGATCGTGGCCCGCCACGCGGTTGTTCGCCTTCGTCAGTGCGATATCGGTTCGGGGGAACCAATAGAACTCGAAGTGGTCGTTGGTGTGCACCGGCCCGCTCGGGTCGTTCAGGGACTCAAGAACTTCGGCGAGCGGGCGCGGGGCTTCGTGGGCGTGCAGGGTGAAGGCGGGCACGGCCCGCAGCGTGATCGCGGTGATCACCCCGAGCACGCCGATACTCAAGCGGGCGGCTTGGAACAGCTCCGGGTGGCGCTCGGCGTTCGCCGTTCGGACCTGGCCATCTGCGGTGACGAGCCGGACCTCCTCGACCATCCCAGCGAACCCGGTGAAGTCGATGCCGGTGCCGTGTGTGCCGGTACTTATTGCCCCGGAGATCGTTTGCTTATTGATATCTCCCATGTTCGCCAGCGCAAGCCCGCGTGCCGCCAACTCCTCGCAGAGTCGCGCAAGCGTGATCCCCGCCCCCACCCGTACCAACCGGGACCCGTCGGGCGCGGCGGGGCCGACCCACTCGACCGTGTCGAACTCACGGAGTTGAACGATCGTGCCCGTGGTGGTGGCGCAGTCGGTGAAGGAGTGGCCCGACCCAACGGCCTTGATGTTCGCCCCGGTTTCCCGCGCGGCGAGCATGGCCGCGGAAAGCTCCTGCTCCGTTCGGGGAGCGATGATCGTCTCGGGATCGGCGGTGGCGGTGCGAGACCAATTGCGCCACTGGCTCATCGTGGGCTCCTTTGCGAAAACTGCGGTGTTCCTCCTTCCCCATTGTGGAGGAAAAACGCCTCAGCGGTGACCAATCGCGTGCGTTCGTGATCGGTTTCGTGAGATCTTGGGAGACATGAGCACTGACGCGCCTCTAGCCGAGCGAGCCGCACGCAACCGGCCAGCTTCCCCGTGGAACAGCCAAACCGAGCACCTGTCCGCCCCGCTCGCCGTCGTCGACCTCGATGCTTTCGACGCCAATGCCGCTGATCTTCGCCGCCGCGCCGCCGGAACTCCCATTCGGGTGGCGACGAAATCGGTGCGGGTACCCGAGCTCATCCGCCGGGCGCTTGCGATGGAGGGATTCGCCGGGGCGATGACGTTTACGCTGGCGGAAGCAATGTGGCTCGTGGAACAGGGCATCACCACCGATGCCCTCATGGGGTACCCCACCGTGGACCGTACCGCGCTCGGCAAGCTCGCCGCCCGAGCGGAACTGCGGGAGCACGTGACTCTCATGGTCGATAGCCTCGCCCACCTCGACCTGCTCGCGCGCCTGCCCCGAGAAGGCAACGCCCCCTTTCAGGTGTGTCTGGACGTCGATGCCTCGCTTCGCCTCGGCCCGCTGCACGTGGGAGTGCGTCGTTCGCCGGTACGAACCGGCGACGACGCGGCCCGGCTCGCCCGCGCCGCCCTCGCCCGCGGGATCAAGGTTCGAGGAGTGATGTTCTACGAGGCGCAGGTCGCGGGCGTGAACGAACGAGGCCTGCAAGCACCGATCGTGCGACTCATCAAGCGACTCTCCCTCGCCGAGTTGCAGACCCGCCGGGAGGAGGTCACCGGCGCGGTCCGCGCCGCGATCGGCGGCGAGCCGCTTCTCGTCAACGGCGGCGGCTCGGGCAGCGTTGCCGAAACCGCGGCGGCCGCGACGGTGACGGAGGTGACGGCGGGATCGGGGCTGTTCGTGCCGACCCTGTTCGACCACTACTCCACGTTCTCGCCCCGTCCGGCGGCATACTTCGGACTCGACGTCGTTCGCCGCCCCGCGCCGGGGTATGCGACCGCGTTCGGCGGTGGGTACATCGCCTCCGGACCCACCGGCCCAGATCGCGCCCCGGCCCCGCTCGCCGGGCGCTACGTCGGCACTGAAGGGGCCGGTGAGGTGCAGACCCCGCTTCGGTTCCACGTCGGCGACGAACCCAGGATCGGGGATCGCGTGTGGTTCCGGCACGCGAAAGCCGGAGAGCTTATGGAGCACTTTGCCCGGGTGCACCTCGTGCGCGGCGTGGCCGGCGCCGAGAGCGCAACGGTCGAAGCCACCGTGGCAACCTACCGGGGCGAAGGTTTCCCCTTCGGCTAACCGTGGCATTGCTCACTCGCGTATCACCGGCCCGGCACGTATCGTAAGAGGCGGCCACGCCCCGAACCTGGCTCGGAAAGGACACAAGTGACGACTCGTTTTCGCAGGCCCGCAATGCTGACTGAAGAACGCGCCGAGCGCATCATCGGTGACGTCGATCCCTCCACCCGCTCCGACGTCGCCCACATGACCGCCGGGGCGATCGTCTCCGGGGGCCGGGCGGACTCCGGCAACGCAGAGCTCGTGAAGCGGCTCATCACCCTCGTCGACACCGAAGGTATCGACATCGTCGCCGGGATGTGGGCGGACAGCCCGGCGACCACTCTGCCGGGCATCCTCTGGCGGCTCTACCTGCTGCGGGAATGGACGAAGGAGGACGGCGAGGTCATGTCCGTACACTTCCGGCTCGGCGCCAAGAACGCGCAGGTCGATGAAGTCATCGCCGGGCTCGCCCACCTCCCCGGCCCCGAAGAAGTGCGCACGGGAGTCGACGCGGTTCTCTCCGGGGTCTTCCGGGGAGACTTCGCCGTTACCCTCGAACGCGCGGGCGCGTTCTGCCGCGTCCTCGCCACCGGCGCCGCACTCGAGGCGGACGCCCACGAGGGGCAGCGCGCCACTCGCCTCACCCGACACGCCTCAGTGTTGCAAAACCGGGCGGAAGAGTTCGAGAAGGCCGCGGGAATGTGGCGGGCGGGACGGCTCGATTGACCCCCGACTTCACCCCGTTCACCCCGGAGCATATTGCCCCGGTGCAGGAGTTCGCCGCGCTCGTCGCCGGAGCAGATGGCATCGACGCATTCGGTGAACAGACCTTGTTCAACCTCAGCTCCGCTTCAGTCACCCACCTGCTGCTGACGAAGCTTGACACCGTCGTCGCCTACGGCCAGATCGACCGCCACTCCGCGGAACTCGCGGTGCACCCCCAATACCGGCGAAACGGCATCGGCGGGGCACTCCTGGATGCGGTGAAAGCGCGGGATGCTCGAGCAGCGATCTGGGCCCACGGGGATCTCGAGGGAGCGCGAGCACTCGCCCGCAGCCGCTCCCTCAGCCCCACCCGGGAACTTGTGTACATGACCGCCGGCCTCGACTCCCGCGCGGCGATCCCGCAGGTGCCGGCCGGGATCACGCTGACGACCTTCACCGAGGCCGACGCGTCGGACTGGCTCGCCGTCAACGCCGCGGCCTTCGCCGATCATCCCGAGCAGGGCCGGCTCACCCACGCGGATCTGCAGGAACGGCTCTCCCAACCATGGTTCGACCCGCGAGTGTTCTGGCTCGCCCGCGACGAGAGCGGGGAGCTACTCGGATATATGTGGGTGAAGCGGGAAGCAGGTGCGGATACCGCCGAGATCTACGTGCTCGGGGTGTCCCCGGCGGCGCAGGGCCGCGGGGTAGGGAAATTTCTCACCGAATACGCGCTTGCCCACATGGCAACGCTCGGGGTGAAGACGATGGATCTATACGTCGAGGGGGATAACACCCCCGCGCTGGCGACCTACACACGCTACGGATTCACCCGGGCCATCACGCACGTCCAATACACGTGAGGTGCCTGCCCCAGGAATCGAGTGCGCGGGGAAGGTTAGCGTTATAAAGTGCACGTGTGAGCACGAGCGAAATGACCCCGGTGGACCGCGCCGACCTCGCCGAGGAGGCCGCGGCCCGAACCAGCGCGGACCTACCCGCCGACCGGTTCGCCGACCGGGAACTGAGCTGGCTCGCATTCAACGAGCGCGTCCTTGAGCTCGCGGAGGACGAGTCCCTTCCCCTGCTCGAGCGGGTCCGGTTCCTTTCCATCTTCGCCTCCAACCTCGACGAGTTCTTCATGGTCCGGGTCGCTGGCCTGAAACGGCGCATCGCCACCGGGATGGCCGTGGCGGCCGCCTCCGGCTTGCACCCGCGCCAAGTGCTCGACGCGATCAGCGCCAAAGCACACGAACTCACCACCCGCCACGCCGCGGTGTTCGCCGAAGACGTGCAACCGGAGCTTGCGGGAGCCGATATCACTCTGGTCCGCTTCGACGACCTTTCCGAGTCCGAACAGGACCGGCTCCACAAGTACTTTCGCCGGAACATCTTCCCCGTCCTCACCCCGCTCGCGGTTGACCCCGCGCACCCGTTTCCGTACATCTCCGGGCTCTCGCTCAACCTCGCCGTCGTCGTGCGCAACCCGAGCGCCGGCAGCGAGCACTTCGCCCGGGTGAAGGTGCCGCAACTGTTCCCGCGGTTCCTCGCCGTGGACGTCCGCGGCCGGCCCCACGACCCAACCGAGATGGACAACGAGGTTCAGTACTCCTCCTTCGTCCCCATCGAAGACGTCATTGCCCACTTCCTTGATTACCTGTTCCCCGGGATGGACATCGTGAAGTACCACGTGTTCCGCGTGACCCGGAACGAGGATTTGGAAGTGGAGGAGGACGACGCGGAAAACCTCCTCAAAGCTCTCGAGAAGGAGCTCCTGCGCCGCAGGTTCGGGCCCCCGGTTCGCCTCGAACTGGCCAAAGGATTCCCCGGGAAACTGCGCGAGATGCTCATCCGCGAGCTCGGAATCAGCGAAGCGGACGTCTACGAGCTGCCCGCCCCGCTCGACCTCACCGGCCTGAACATCATCGCTGATCTCGACCGGCCGGAGCTGCAGTACCCCGCGTATATTCCGACGACGGCGAAAGAGCTCGCCCCGGTCGAAAGTGCCGCCCCGGTCGACATCTTCGGGGCGATCTCCGCCCGCGACGTCCTGTTGCACCACCCCTACGATTCGTTCTCCACTAGCGTGCAGCAGTTCCTTGCCCAGGCGGCCGCGGACCCGCACGTTCTCGCGATCAAACAAACGCTCTACCGCACCTCCGGCGACTCCCCGATCGTGGACTCCCTCATCGATGCCGCCGAGGCGGGCAAGCAGGTGCTTGCGATCGTGGAAATCAAAGCGAGATTCGACGAACAGGCGAACATCTCCTGGGCGCGCAAACTCGAACAAGCCGGCGTGCACGTCGTCTACGGGCTCGTCGGCCTGAAAACACACTGCAAACTCTCCCTCGTCGTGCGCCAGGAGGGGGACCGCTTGCACCGGTACTGCCATATCGGCACCGGCAACTACAACCCCAAGACCGCGCGGCTCTACGAGGACCACGGCCTGCTCACGAGTGATTCCGACGTCGGCCAAGACCTCACCCGGCTATTCAACCAACTCTCCGGGTATGCCCCGAAAGCCAAGTTCCATCGCCTCCTCGTCGCCCCGAGATCGGTGCGCAGCGGGCTCATCGAACGGATCGAGCGGGAGATCGCCCACCACGAAGCGGGCACGGAGGCGTGGATCAAGTTCAAGATGAACTCCGCCGTGGATGAGGAGACGATCGACGCGCTCTACCGTGCCTCGCAGGCGGGAGTGCCCATCGACATCGTCGTCCGGGGGATTTGCGGCCTCAAGGCAGGAGTTCCCGGACTGAGCGAAAACATCCGGGTCCGCTCGATCCTGGGCCGATACCTCGAACACTCCCGCATCTACGCGTTCGCGAACGGCGGTGAGCCGGACGTGTTCATCGGTTCGGCCGACCTCATGCACCGAAACCTCGATCGCCGGGTGGAGGTGCTCGTGAATATCACCGATCCCGAACATATCTACGAGCTCGTCGGGCTCATCGACCTCTCCGTCGCGCCGACCACCGCCTCCTGGCACCTGTGCCACGACGAGGACCACGGCCAGTACTGGGTGCGGGTGAACACGGACGAAAGTGGCCAGCCGTTGGACGATCTGCACACCCTGCTCATGACGACTCAGCGGCGAACCGCCGCACTGGCGCGCTAATGGCGCAGGTGGTCCACGCCGCGGGAGCAGTTGTGTGGCGGGTGCGCCGGGAGCGGTTGGAAGTCCTCCTCATCCACCGCCCGAGTTACGACGACTGGTCCTGGCCCAAGGGCAAGCCCCATAAACGCGAGACCCTCCCTGCCTGCGCCATCCGAGAGGTCAAGGAAGAAACCGGTGTGGAGGTCGTGCTCGGGGTGCCGCTGCCGAACGTGAAATACCGGCTCGCGAACGGAAAACGGAAAATAAATTCCTACTGGGCTGCCCAACCGGCCGCGAGCGAGGAACCGGTGGCGGCTCGACCCGAGGTCGAGCCAGCTCCCCTGAGCGAAGTTGATGAAGCGGTCTGGGTGGAAGCGGTCAAAGCGTTGACGATGCTGACTCGACGCGGCGATCGGGAGCCCCTCAAAGCGCTCCTTGATCTGTATGCCGACGGCGCGTTGGCCACCTGGGCGGTGCTCCTCACCCGGCACGGCACGGCGAAGAAACGCTCCGCCTGGGAGGGAGGGGAGCTCTCCCGGCCGCTCACGCCGGCAGGGGAGAAACAGGCCCGCGCGCTGGTGCCGCTATTCGCCGCATTCGGCGCCCATCGAGTGCTCACCTCCCCGTGGGTACGGTGCGAGTCAACCGTCGCCCCGTTCGCACAAGCGGGTGGCCTGCGTATCGAAACCTTCTCCTGCCTCACCGAGCAAGGTGCAAGCGAGGATCCGAAAGCGACGAAGAAGCTCATTGACAGCACCCTGGAATCGCCTGGCAACGCAATCGTGTGCACCCACCGACCCGTGCTGCCGATCGTGCTGGAGGCCGCGAAGAAGCGTGCCCCGCACCGCGTGCAGGATCATTTCCCGGATGCTGACCCCCACCTTCGCACCGGGGCGGTGCTCGTGCTGCACGTGGCTGCCCGGCCCGGGAAGCGACCCCGGATCGTCGCCTCGGAGATGCACCGGCCCCGCCGGTAGGGCCCACCTGAGCAGAGTTCCCTGCGAGTTCACCTGCTGTTCACCCGCGCGTCCACGGGTAGTTAAACCCGTTGCCTACCGTGAGGAACGTGGTCAAAAGGCCACGGCAACGAACAGATAGGGAAGACTACTGTGAGCATTGCTCCCATTCGCCGGCTCGGCGCCCTCGCGGCCGCAGCTGGGCTCGCCTCGATGGCCGCCTGCGGCCCGGCAAACAACGGCGGGCAGACGACGGCGGACGCCGCGCCCAATACTGCGGACGGCGCTGAACTGAGCGGCCAGATCGCGGGCGCGGGCGCCTCCTCCCAGGAGAACGCCGCTCTTGCATGGATTGCCGGCTTCACCGAACGCACCGACGTCACGGTTACCTACGACCCGACGGGCTCGGGCACCGGCCGCGAACAATTCCTCAACGGCACGGTGGAATTCGCAGGTTCGGATTCCGCCTTGGATGAGGACGAACTCGCCGCCGCAACCGAACGCTGCTTCGGCTCAGAAGCGCTCGAGCTCCCCCTGTACATCTCGCCCATCGCGGTGGTGTACAACCTCGACCTCGACACCGAGCACCTCAACCTCGAGGGCGAAACGATCGCGAAGATCTTCGCCGGCGAGATCACCAACTGGAACGATGCGGAGATCGCTGAAGCGAACCCCGGGGTGGAACTTCCGGACCTCGAGATCATCCCGGTGAACCGCTCTGACAAGTCGGGCACCACCGGCAACTTCACCGAATACCTCGCCGCCGTCGCGCCCGAGGTGTGGACCCACGGTAGCGTCGAAGAATGGCCGATCTCCGGCACCCAGTCCGGCGGGCAAACCTCCGGGATGATCGACGTCGTCGCAAGCGCCGAAGGGGCGATCGGCTACGCCGACGCCTCCCGCGTGGGTGACCTCGGCACCGCCGCCGTCGGCGTGGGGGAGGACTTCGTGCCGTACTCGGCCGAAGCCGCGGCGAGAGTCGTCGACTCCTCCCCGAGCACCGAGGACGCAACCGACCTGCGGCTCACCATCGACCTCGCGAGAGACGTCGAAGGCTCCTACCCGATCGTGCTCATCTCCTACCTCATCGCCTGCGGATCGTACGACGACGCCGGCACCGCCGCGAACGTCGCCGCCTACCTGGAGTACGTCGCGAGCGAGGAAGGCCAGGAGCGCGCCTCCCAACCCGACGTCGCCGGTTCGGCGCCGATCTCCGCGGAACTGCGGGAAAAGGTCACGGCAGCGATCGATTCGATCGACGCTGAGTAACCCAGCGAAGGACTTCCCATGAGCGTCGCACCTCCCCTTCACCGGCCAACCCGTCGCGTTCCCACCGGGCAGTCTCCGCAGGAGCCGCTCGCCCTCACCGGGAACCGGCGGAGAGCGCTGGGGAATCGCATCTTCGCAGGCGTTTCAACCGGCGCCGCGATCGTCATCCTCATCGTGCTGGCCGCGGTCGCAGGGTTCCTCCTCGTGCGCGCGTGGCCCGCACTTACAGTGCCCGTCGAGCAGATCGCGGGGGCGACCGGTGGGAAGTCCTTTTGGGCCTACGTCGCCCCCCTCGCGTTCGGAACGGTACTCGCCTCCGTCATCGCGCTCGCGGTCGCCGTGCCGCTGAGTATCGGGGTTGCCCTGTTCATCTCGCACTACGCGCCCCGGCGTCTCGCCCAGGGCCTGGGTTACCTCATCGACCTCCTCGCCGCGATCCCTTCGGTCATCTTCGGACTCTGGGGAATGGCATTCCTCCAACCGGTGATCGACCCGCTCTTCCAATGGCTGAGCACCCACCTGGGTTTCGTGCCCTTCTTCACCCACTACCAGGCCCCGGCCCGCAACCTGCTCGCGGCGGGGCTCGTCCTTGCCGTGATGATCCTGCCGATCATCACGGCAACGACCCGGGAAGTCTTCCTCCAAACCCCGCGCCTGCACGAGGAAGCCTCGCTCGCGCTCGGGGCCACCAGGTGGGAGATGATCCGCCAGGCGGTGCTGCCCTTCGGCCGCTCCGGGATCATCTCCGCCGCGATGCTCGGCCTCGGCCGCGCGCTGGGAGAGACGATGGCGGTGCTCATGGTCCTCTCCCCAGGATTCGCGATCAACTTCAACCTCCTGCAGCCGGGCCAACACAACACGATCGCGGCGAACATCGCCTCCCAGTTCCCTGAGTCCTCCGGGGTCGCGGTCTCCGTTCTCATCGCCACCGGGCTCATCCTGTTCGCCCTCACCCTCGGCGTGAATCTCCTCGCGCGGTGGATCGTCGCGCGCCGCGCACAGTACGACGGGGCGAATTAGTTATGACGACGCTTTCCATCACCTCAAAACGCTTGCCGACGTGGGCGCCCTGGGCGACCGCAGCCGCCGCGCTCATCCTCAGCACGCTCACCCTCACCCTGACCGGCCGGCTTACCCCCGTCCGGCTCGGACTCACCGGCGCGGCCGCCTACGCGCTGGCCCTCACCGTCATCTCCGCCCTCATCGAAGGGGCCCGGCGGGCGAAGGATCGGCTCGCGACGATCGCGATCACCTCCGCGTTCATCGCCGCCCTCATCCCTCTAGTCTCGCTCGTGTGGATCGTCATCCAACGCGGTTCAGCGAGATTCGGTTGGGTGTTCCTCAACACCGACATGACCGGCGTGTATGGCGCGATGGTCGAAGGCGGGATCTACCACGCGATCATCGGGACCATCTACGTCACCGCGATCGCCGCGGCGATCGCCATCCCGTTGGGAATCCTCACCGCGATCTACCTCGTGGAATACGGCCGCGGCCCCCTCGCGCGGGCGGTCACCATGCTCGTCGATGTGATGACGGGGATCCCCTCCATCGTCGCGGGGCTGTTCGCCTTCGCCGTCTTCCTCCTCGTGTTCGGGCCCGCCTACAAATCTGCCGTCATCGGCGGCGTGGGGCTCGCCGTGCTGATGACCCCCGTGGTCGTGCGGTCGGTGGAAGAGATGCTCCGCCTCGTGCCGGGCGAACTACGGGAAGCGGCCTACGCGCTCGGGGTGCCCAAGTGGCTAACGATCATCAAAGTCGTGCTCCGCACCGCGATCGCCGGCATCACTACCGGAATCATGATCGCGATCGCCCGGGTGATCGGAGAAACAGCGCCGCTGCTTGTGACAGTCGGGTTCGCCTCTGGGTTGAACTGGAACGCCTTCGACGGCCGGATCGCGACCCTGCCGGTGTTCGTCTACCGCCAATACGCCCAAGGGGGCGCATCGATCGACCGGGCGTGGGCCGGTGCGCTCACCCTTATCGCCATCGTCATGCTCCTCAACCTCGCCGCCCGCGCGGTGAGCAAATACTTCTCCCCTCGCAGCTAATAAGGACTCGATGTGACACGTCGACTAGACATCTCCGACCTTAACGTCTTCTACGGTCCCAAACACGCCGTCGCCGACGTTTCCATGGCAATTGAACCCCGCGCCGTCACCGCCCTCATCGGCCCCTCCGGCTGCGGAAAATCCACCTTCCTGCGCACGTTGAACCGGATGCACGAAGTCGTTCCCGGTGCGCGGGTAGAGGGTAGCGTGAAAATGAACGGCCAGGACCTCTATGCCCGGGACGTGGACGCGGCTGAAGTGCGCCGCCACATCGGCATGGTGTTCCAGCGCCCCAACCCGTTCCCGACGATGTCGATCGCGGAGAACGTGCTCGCGGGCGTGAAGCTCAACAACCGGCGCCTGCCCAAAGCCGACGCCCAGGACCTCGTGGAACGGGCACTCACGGGAGCGAACCTGTGGAAGGAGGTGAAAGACCGGCTCGACGCACCGGCCTCCGCGCTTTCCGGCGGGCAGCAGCAGCGGCTGTGCATCGCCCGCGCGATCGCGGTGAAGCCGCAGGTGTTGCTCATGGACGAACCCTGCTCCGCGCTCGATCCGATCTCCACCCTCGCGATCGAGGATCTCATCACCGAACTCAAGGATGACTACACGATCGTCATCGTCACCCACAACATGCAACAAGCCGCCCGGGTCTCGGACCGAACGGGGTTTTTCAACACCGACGGCGCGGGCGAACCCGGGCGGCTCGTGGAACTCGACGCGACGGCGCAGATCTTCTCAGCACCGTCCAATTCGGCTACGGAAGCCTACATCTCCGGCAGATTCGGTTAGATCCCGGAATCTTTGAAGGAGCTCGTTGCTTCCTCACCCTCCAGAACGCAGAGGATCTCGCGGTCGTCCGCGGTGTCCCAGGTCTCTTCGGTCGGGTTGATGACGGTGATGTACAGTTCCGATTCCAGGTAGTCGAGGCCGACGTAGTCCTCGAATGCGCCCACGCATTCCTCTTCGGCTGCCTCGCTCATCGCTTCCTCACCCGGGAAATCGCCCTCGGGCAGGTCGAACGCATGGAACACCTCGAGGTCGTGGGGATCTTCGCAGGAGACGGTCGTGATCTCGTCGATCTCGTCTTCGGCGAGGTCGGAACTGTTGATGCAGTCACCCACTTCGGCCGTCGGTACTTCGGCGCACGCAACGAGCGCGGAACCAGCAAGGACGGCGGTGAAGGTGATGCCCGCGCCGCGAAGGAAAGAAATTCTCAAGGAAAGCTCCCAAATAGTCAAAAAGTGCACACCAACCCTACTGTGGCGGCAAGCGGAATCTCAAAATATCCTGGGAACCCATGACAAACGTCACCCGAGGGCGAGCACCATCCGGGCACTCAGGGCAGAGGCCCGGCCTTCTCGGATGGTGGATCAGATGAACAGGTGCAGCAGGAAATACATCCCGGCGGCTACGACGGCGGCGGCCGGAATTGTGAGAACCCACGCAACCGCGATGCTTCTGGCAACACCCCAGCGAACGGCGGAGAGCCGTTTGGTGGCTCCCACCCCCATGATCGCAGAAGTGATGGTGTGGGTGGTGGAGATGGGGGCGTGAAAGACGAAGGCGGTCGTGTAGAGCACGCTTGCCGCTACCCCCTCGGCGACGAAGCCGCGGGCGGGGTCGAGTTCGATGACCTTCCGCCCGAGAGTGCGCATGATGCGCCACCCGCCTGCGTAGGTACCCGCCGAGATCGCGACGGCCGCCGCGATCTTCACCCATAGCGGGATCCCGCCGCCCGCGGGATGCAGCCCCCCGGCTACGAGCGCAAGGACGATGACCCCCATCGTCTTCTGCGCGTCCTGCAGGCCGTGTCCGAGCGCCATGGCAGCGGCCGAAATGGTTTGCAGCACCCGAAACCGGCGTTGGGCCTTGCCCGGGGCGGCGTTGCGGAACAGCCACAGGAGGCCGACCATCGCGAAGAACGCGAGGGCGAAACCGACGAGCGGTGAGGCAACCATCGGGATGACGACCTTGTCGAGGATGACGCTCCAGTGCACCTGCGAGAACGATGCGAGCCCCGCCCCCATGAGCCCACCGATGAGGGCGTGCGAGGACGAGGAGGGCAGCCCCTTCCACCAGGTGATGAGGTTCCACGTGATCGCCCCGACCAGGCCCGCGAGGACGGCGACGAGCCCGTTATGCCCCTGCGGCGCGTCAATGATCCCCGAGCCGATGGTTTCCGCGACCCCGACCCCGAGCATCGCACCGACGAGGTTCATCACCGCGGCCATGGCGAGTGCCGCGCGTGGTGTGAGCGCCCGGGTGGAAACGGAAGTGGCGATGGCGTTGGCGGCGTCGTGAAATCCGTTGGTGTAGTCGAAGACTAACGCAATGACGACGACGACGATGACGAGAGCGAGCTCCACGTGTTGTTAGCTTTCCTTGAGAGCGATGGTCTCAACGGTGTTTGCCACCGTTTCAAAACTGTCCGCGGCAGCTTCAAGGGTGTCGACGACGGCGCGCAGTCGCATGAGTTCCACAACGCCCGCAGGGGTGGCCTGATACCGGGGGTTGCGGAACAGGTCTGCGACGAGGGACCGATAGGAGCGGTCGGCCTCGTTCTCGAGCCGGTTGACTTCGATCCAGTATTCTTCGAGGTTCTCCAACGTGGCGAGCTTGGGCATCGCTTCGGCAGTGAGTTCTGCCGCGCGCTGCAAGGTCCGCACCTGGTCGGAGACCGCGTCGGGCAGTTCATCCACGCCGTAGAGCACCACGATCTCCCCGGCGGCCTCCATGTTGTCCATGCAGTCGTCCAACGCCGAAGCGAGGTCGTAGATGTCGTCCCGGTCGAAGGGGGTCACGAACGTCTGGTTCACTCGGCGGAAGATGGAGTGAGTGGAATCGTCCGCGAGGTGCTCGGCGTCCTTAAGCTGTTTCGCCAAGTCGGCCCGGTCAGCGGGGTCAGCACCGATCAGTTGAGCGAGGAGGTCCGCGCCTGTGACCAAGTGGGCCGCGAGAGCGGCGAAGAGGTCAAAGAACGTGGAGTCACGAGGGGTGATACGAAAACGCACCGGCTTCTCCGTTAAAAGAGTAAATGGAGCAACGGGTCAAGAGTAGGGCAGATTTGCCCCAAAGGGGAAACGCTCGTGACGAAACCGGTCACCTTCGCCCGGAAAAGCCCCTGCGAGGGGGCAAAAAGAGGGAAATCGGGCGGGGAATGTTAAAAACCCCACTCCGCTCAGGGAGTGGGGTTAACGACGCCGGACCGGCCAGCGCCTGACGGCGCGAAGGCCGCTCGTAGCGGCAGATGTTGGAGCCCGGGGCCGGATCACGGCCCGACGTCCGCCTCCAGTGTAAACGCCCATGGCGACTTCGCAAATATTTTCCACATCCCCGATGGCGCGTTCAGCTACTCGCTAACGGTGCCCCACGAGGGGGAGGAACCTGGGATAATGACCTCGGCTAACACAGCGACGAAAAGAGTAGCTCCCTATGATGAGCGGCAGTTTCCGCGCGGTGGTCACGGCAACCGCAGCCGCAGGCATCGGCGTAACGACTTTTACGCCGCGGCCGCTGTTCGAGATCACCGTGGCGGCGATCGCCGTCGTCGTTGCTCTTGGATGGGCGCCGCTGCTGCCGCACATGGGAAGGCGGCTGCCAGTCACGGGGATCCTGCTCGTGGTCGCGCTCGCCTCCGCCTGGCTCGTGCGGGAGACCCACTCCTTAGCCTGGCTCGCCCCGATCCTCGCCGGCTCCCTCATCGCGATCTTCCTCGCGCAAATGTTCCGCCGTCATCGCACCCGCCTCGTTGACCAGGTCGCCGGTCACATCACCGGCGCCGTCATCGTCGCCTCCGGTGCGGGCTGGCTCGCGGTGGATCCCGGCCCGGTGGGATCCGCCCTCACCTTCACCGCCGCGGTCTGCCTCGCAGCCGCGGCGATCGTCACCGCCTTACCGATCAAGGCGCGGCTCTCGGTCGTCCTCGCGATCCTCGCCGCAACCGGTGCGGGACTCGGCATGGGCCACAGCCTGGAAGAGCTCACGCTCATCACTGGCGGGCTGATCGGCCTCGCGGCGGGCCTCGTCGTCGCCTCCGTGCACTACCTGTTCGGGGAATACAGCGATTCGGACGCGGCCTTCCCCTCGCTCGCCGGGGCGCTCATCGCCGTCGCGGTATCGGGAGTGCCGGTCTATATCCTGGGTCGGGTTCTCTTGCACATGCCCTGACCTATCGGGGGTAGAGTGGAAGCATGATTGAAAGCATCTTCGTTGCCCTCGTCATTGCCGCAGGGGTCGGCGTTGCGGCGTTCGCGGCGCTCGTCGTCCAGCGGCTCTACCGCCGCCGATAACCATGTCTTTCCAATTCCCCGAAGGCCTTGCCCCCGAGGTCTACCCACTCGCCTGGCTCGTCGGCTCGTGGCGCGGGCCCGGCTACCTCGGTTACGAGAACATCCCCGAGCGGCCGATCGTCGTCGAAACGACGTTCAGTCACGACGGCGGTCCCTACCTCTCGTACGCCTCCACCATTTGGCTGCTGAAGGGCGAACTCGCGGGATTGGAGACGAAGGTCGATCAGGCCGACCTCGTCGCGGGGGACGTGTGGGCAACCGAATCCGGATTTTGGCGGGTCGCCCCGGGCGGCCAAGGGGAGCCGGCAGGCGGCGACAAGCCGCCGCGCTCGGAACTGGAAGTGCTCCTCGCCGAACCCAGCGGGCACGTGAGCGTGTTCGTCGGCGCCGTCCAAGGACCCCGGGTGGACCTCGTCTCCGACGTCATCGCACGCACTGAGACCAGCGCGGAGATCTCCGCAGTCAAGCGCATGTATGGCCTCGTGGGCGGGGAGCTCATGTGGGCGACGGACATGGCGGCGTTCGGCCACGAAATGGCCTCGTACTCCTCGGGGCGCTTACAACGAATGAGTTAGGAATATGACTGATTACCGTAGCCCGCTGTTGGATTTTTCGTTTTCTCGGGGCGCGGTCGTCGGCAGTGGCGAGCCGGACGTCGGCGTGGCCGCACACTATGGTGAACCGCTGATCGAGCAGCGGGCCCTCACCCGGGGAGTCGCGCTCGTCGACCTATCCCACTTGGACGTCGTGACGATCAGCGGCCCGGACCGTCTGAAATGGTTGCACACGCTGTCCACGCAGATGTTCGAAGACTTGCCCGCAGGTTCTTCCACCGAGTTCTTCCTCCTGGACATGAACGGGCGGATCGAGCACGCGGCGAAGATGTACGACGACGGCGAAACCGCGTGGCTGATCGCCGACTCCGGCCGCGGCGAAGCGCTGGTGAAGTTCCTTGAGTGGATGCGGTTCACGTACCAGGTTGAGGTCGCGATGCCGGACTACGCCGTCATCGGCACCCGCGAGGACGGGCCGGTGCTCGTGGGTAAGGACGGCGCGGAGCTCCCCGTGTGGCGCGACCCCTGGCCGGCGGTCGCGGAGGGGTCCACCCAATACACCGACCCGGCCGCGCCCCACCCGGGGGAGGAGTGGAAAGCGGCGATGTGGTTCGTGCCGCGGGCCGACCTCGGCGCCGTCGTGAAACAGGCGATCGATTCCGGTGCCCGGATGGCCGGAACGTGGAGCTGGGAAGCGCTCCGGATCGCCTCCTGGCGCCCCCGGCACAATCGCGAGGTCGATGATCGCGCGATCCCGCACGAACTCGACTGGCTCCGAACCGGTGTGCACCTGCATAAGGGGTGTTACAAGGGCCAGGAAACGATCGCGCGGGTATTCAACATGGGCAAACCGCCCCGGCGCCTCGTGTTCCTCCATCTTGACGGCTCCGAACACACCTTCCCCGAACCGGGCGACGACGTCGTGGCTGGGGAACGGAAGGTCGGCACCGTGACCTCGGTGGGCCAGCACCACGAACTCGGACCGATCGCACTCGCGTTGATCCGCCGGGGAACCGCCGAGGACATCGACCTCCTCGCGGGCGGCATCGCCGCCTCCCAAGAACCGATCGTCAACCGGGAAGGCGAAGGGGAGGGCCGGCCCGAGCAGATCGATCGTGCTGCACTGCGCCGCCCCGCGGGCGGGCTGCCGAACCTCAAGCGCGGCGGCTAACCCCGCCACGTTAAGGTAGACGCGTGAACTTCATTCCACAGATCCAGGGGTGGTTGCTGCTCATCCTCGCCGCCGCGGCGTTCGCGCTGAGCCTCTTCGCTCTCATCCACGCCGCGATCACCAAACCCGCGACCTTCGTGGCTGCCGATAAGCGCACGAAGGTGTTCTGGCTCGCGATCACCGGCGGCGCAACCGTTCTCTCATTCCTTTCCATCCCCACCGGGGGAGGGGGCGGGCGCGCCAGCCTGCTGCTCACGATCCTGCCGCTCATCGGAGCAGGGGTCTACCTCACCGACGTGCGCCCCGCGCTCAAGGAATACGGGAAGCGGCCCCGGGGCGGTAGCGGTTCCGATGGGTGGCGCTCGTGGTGAGCGACAATTGCTCACCCGCCGCCGTGGCGGGTGAGCCCCTAGCCGCCGTGTGGCGGGGCGGGATCTGCGAAGGCGTGCACAGCGGGCATATGCGGGTGACCAACCCGGCGGGGGACGTGGTTCTCTCCCGCGGGTCCGACATCGATTTCTTTCCACGTTCCTCCCTCAAACCCTTCCAGGCGCTCGCGGCCCTGCGCGCCGGGGTGGACCTCACCGATGCGCAGCTCGCGATCGCCTGCGCTTCCCACGCGGGAAGCCCCGTGCACGTCGAGTGCGTGGAATCGATTCTCGACTCGGTGGGGCTCGATCGAAGCGTCCTGCAGAATACCGCGGACTTCCCGCTCGACCCCGCCGCCGCGGCGGCGGTCCACGCCCGGAGCGGCAATAAAGAACCGATTCTGCAGAACTGCTCGGGCAAGCACGCCGCGATGCTCGCGGCCTGCGTGGCCGCTGGGTGGGACACCGCGTCGTATTTGGAGCCGGAGCACCCTTTGCAAGCACTCATCGCGGAAACGCTCGGGGAGTTCACCGGAACCCGGCTCGGGTGGAGCGTAGACGGGTGTGGGGCGCCCACGGCGACGACGAGTCTCAGCGGTCTTGCTCGCGCCGTCTCGGCGCTCGCGCTCGCACCGGCGGGAAGCCCCGAACACCGAATTGTGACCGCGATGCGCGCCTACCCCCATCTCGTGTCCGGCGACGGCCGGTTCGACACCCTCGCGATGCAACACGTGCCCGGCCTGGTGATCAAGGGCGGCGCGGAAGGCGTGCTCATGGGCGCCTTCGAGGACGGCGCGACGATCATCACGAAAGTCGCCGACGGTAACCACCGGGCGAACACCCCCGCCTTCGTCGCGGCGCTCG
>Ga0079225_10000372_pt1 | contig 24047 bp, 23 predicted proteins | sample Poulit2012_FD_76344 | JGI IMG/M metagenome (GOLD analysis project Ga0079225, IMG submission 76344) | Agricultural soil microbial communities from Georgia to study Nitrogen management - Poultry litter 2012 | ecosystem: Environmental > Terrestrial > Soil > Agricultural land | place: USA: Georgia... | reverse complement strand
TCTGGTCAGGAACTCATACCCACAGAGGCTCCGGGTCAAGCCTTTAACATATTTATTAAATGGAAAATAGAAAACAAAAAACTTAACTTTTATGTGTCCAAAATATTGACGTAGATCCATAATCTCTACTGTATATATTCTTAATTTAGAAAAGGTAAGCTCAGAATTAATTATGAATTAAATTAAAGAATTCATTTGTTTCAATAGAAGATTCTTTAGGTTCTTATAAATAATCTGCTCAAATTGTTCAGCCTCTAATTTTTTTGAGAACCGATTATAGATCTCGGTCAGATTGTATTGATTACCTCCAAGGTTTGTCATTCCAAAAGGAGCATCCGTTTCTATTAGAAGCCTGTCTATCGGTATAGACTTTATTACCTCAAATCCCTTTCTTGAAGTTAACATCGAATAGTTCACCGAAAAGTAATATCCTTGTTCTATAATTTTACCTACTAATCCTTTATCACCAGAAAACCAATGAAATACAGCAAATTCAACTTTATTCCTTTTCAACATTTCTAATACATCTGCTTCAGCTTTCCTAGAATGAATTGACATTATTTTCTTAGCTTTTGCAGATTCAAAACTAATATAATCAAATGCATTTTGTTGTTCTATTTTTGTGTGAATGAACTCTTTAGAATAGTCCAGCCCCACTTCTCCTACATACTTTGTTCTTGGAAGCATAGCATCGAATAGTTTCTTATTGAATTTATATTTTTCAACCAATTGAGGATTATATCCTAAACCTAATTTAATAAACTTACTTTCAGGAAATTCATTTATACACTTCTGAAAAATTTCTGGTAGATTAGTAACAAACAAAGTATATGTTTTAGTTTTATCGATAGAATTGTACATCTGCTTATAGTCTTTAAAATAGTCAATATGAATATGCATATCGGATAGATTAATCATTATATTCAACTTCCTCTATACCTGCGTATTCCAAAAGACCGTTTCCATTAACTATTACCAGTTTCAACAACTCTTCCATTGTTTGGTGGTATACCCTTTCGTAACCTTCCAATGTCTCACTCTCTAAGTGACCTTGTCTTAATAAAAGGCTTTGAATGTAATCACTATCATCTTTATATTCTATATAACGTCTTAAACTAAAAAGAACAGCTTTCAAATCACTTGCTCTACCCTCAAGATTATTATGGTTAAGTATAAACTCTTTGCTTAAATCATATAGAGGATTATAATTCGTATTATCGATCCCAACTTTGACAAAAGAGGCTTTTCTAATTAAGCAGGGATAACAATACCCACAATTGCAAGGCACCACAACTCTATCACTTTTCTTTTTGTCATAACGAGATAGACATGGATGTGAACACGATAGAGTTCGATGTGCATACTGCTTAAAAACCTCATTGTTCTGATGCTCTTCTAATATTTCTCCTTTCGATTTATTCCAGTAAAAGTTTAAAACTTTATTTTCAATACCTACTTTTTTAAGGATTTTATTCAATGATTTTAAAAAAATAGGATGTGTAGTTCTTGTACTACAACTTCCCATTCTGCTATCAGTAAGAGGAACATTCACACCAATAAATCCATTTTCAGGTATATAAACTGGTGCTTCTTTATCTATTATTGAAGCTACAGATATTGCACCTGCGATGAATAATAAAGACCTGCTTCGACTGGAACTTTCGATCGATAGTTTCTTAGTCTCTCCTCCATTTTGCTTTGGAGCCAATGGATTGACACTAAACAAAAGCAATTCATTATCTATATGTGGATAGTGGTTTTTTATAGCCTCAAATAATTCTCTTTGTCGGCTCGTTAATAGACTATATTCTCTAAAACCAAGATAAATCGTATTCTGATTACTCTCCGAAAGAGATAAAGCACCACAAAAAGAATCCAATCCCCCAGAAAACAGACTCACAGAATTAAACTTTTGGGTAGAAATAAGGTTTTTAGTATTTTTTTTATTAGCTCTCAACTTTAAATCTGTATGTCGGAAATCAAATATCCATTTATCACCACTTAAAAATCCGATCGTATATTCAAGTTCTTCTTTTACAGAATTCCACTTTTCTAATTCTAAAACAGGAATTGATAATTTAATTGTCCTTGTCCAATTATCGGGAGATTGATTACGTGGTATCCGCTTGTCTGCACTGAATATACAGGATGCAATAACTAGGAAATCTTCATTTATAGTAGATAAACTTTTCCTACCAAACCTTCTCCAAAGTTGCTCCATATCAGTTTTAATATTTGATTTATTACTTTTATCAAATAGATTAAATATATAAAAATGTTCTTCTGTTGAGGCAATGTGATTAAAGTCATTACTCACCTTATTGATCCATATATTATACATTTATCTCACTCCAAGCGGAAAGCATTTCTAGAGTTTTTCTATAAGTATTGTTTAAAACCTCATTACCTTCTTGACCGCTCCAGTCTATATCCTGTATCTTATTGATTGAAAAGTTTTTCTCAATGGAATTTCTAATATAAGTCTTCACATTCTTCTCAGCGACCTGGTATTTATCTAAGTTATCAAATAAACTTAATAGTTTTTCTGTGAAATTAGCAAAGAAACAGTTTTGTATAAATTTTATAATAAATTCCTGGATAAAAATTTCTGTATTTAATGTTTTCAATACTTCTTCATAGCCTTCAAAATCATCTATTCCTTTAAAAAGCTCTCTCATTAACTCATTCATGGTTTGGTTAGAAATACTATTATAAAATTCATTTCCACTATCACTGAAATATTTTAAAAGACCTTTTCGAACATTTTCAGGACTTTCATTTTTTAAATGAGATAACCCAAATCGATCTAATGTCTCCGATAAACCATATTTTCTTACTGAATCAATAAAACTAATTGCTTTTCGAGACGATTGAATCGCTTGTCTTGCATTGGATCCTGATCCTCCAGAGCTGTTCATTGCCTTTGCAAAATTTGATACAGCTTTATTAATTGAAAAAGAAGAAAAATTGTCCTTCACCATTTTAGTAACGTCTCTTTTAACGTCTGGCCATAGATAGCCTGTTGGTGGTAAGTATCCTTTCGAGGTTCCCATTCTATTCACCCGCCACATCCCAAAGTTTACTATCCACTTTTTTCACTTCCACATAATATTCTTTTAATTCTTGGAATGTATCATTATCAAGTTGATGGAAAAGTAGAATTTCGGTTAGACTTAAATCTTCACTATTTATATTTTTAAACTCCTCAAAAATTTTAGACTTGTATTGAGGCAATATCTTATATAACTCTATAAGTGTTTCTAACTGAGCTTTATCTTGATGATATTTTTCAAACACCCCTTTAAGAATCTCATTCCTCGTTACATCGTCCATCTCAAGCATCTGTTCTATTTTCTTTCTTCGTAAGGCTATATTAGTATCAATATTACATATTTGATTGATATACTTTCTTTCCTCTTGATTCAAATTGGTTGAAAATAACCTACTATCTGAAACCGAATCTTTTGCTAAATAAAAATAAGGAGAAAGATCAATGTCAGATAGTCTTGGCTCTGTTCCAAACCATCTTTTCATCTTATCGCTTACCCAGGCCACGTTTTTAGTTATTTTATCAATATTAAAAGATTCGTCTTCTTCACCTTCTTCCAAAATGAATTTCTCAAGCATGTTTAACTGTTTCGGCTTTCCACTATGTTCAAATTGCCATTGGAATAACTCCTTAAATAAATCCCTATCAAAGTATTCTAAAACCATCAATTTAGCTAAAATAGCAAGATTAAATTCTATATTTTGAATTTCCGCAAGTCTTTTACGTATATAAAATGTGTTTAAAAACCTCTTTGTTTGACGAGGATTACCTTTCAAAGAAGAAGCCACTATACTGCCTATGCTATTAAAAATCTGTATTTGTTGTTCAAATTCCTCATGAGTATAACCTGCTTTGTACATAGAGCCATTTACTGATATTTCATTTTGAATTATGTCTATTATTTCTGATCCTGTAATTATTTCTCCCTTAATGAAGATTCCTCTCTTTTTTAATTTTTCTAGAAGTTGATTTAAGGGTTCTTCTTCCAAAAACATTTCAGCAATAAGTAATAGCATATAATTTTTAACGTCACTTTCAGCTAATTCTGCAATTTTAATAGGAAGTTGGACAATTTTCTCTATGTAATCGGTTGATACATTTATTCCTTCTTCACTTAATTGAGGGTATTTTCTTTTTATAGAATAGGAAATTATATTTTCATCCATCGCAATAATAAAAGTAGTTTTTGGAACTGAAAGGAACAACTTTATTGCCTCAAGTGTCTCTATGATTCGATCAGGATTACATCTATCTAAATCATCAATTAAGATTACTAGATTATCTACTGAAGAATTTTCTATTAAGGAACTAAAATCCTCACGAAAACCTCGTATGTTTTCCACAACATTTTCACTTGGCTTGGCTTTCACATATTCTTCTTTTATTTTATTTAAATTATCTATTTGTTCTGTAATTTTTTCTGGACTGTCTAATTCTGGTGCGTTTGGCATCATTATAAATGGCGGTAATCCAGTCATTCCACTAATAGCCAATGGAATCCCCTGTTTCAAAGTTGTCTTTCCTACCGCCATCCAATTAACTCTCTCCATCAAACCTTTTATTTTATCTTTTGAAGTTTCAAAAAATGTTTTGTTTTCTTTCATACCTTGTAGTATTGCTTCCATTAAAGCCGTCTTTGCATCTTCATATCCTTCAAATATCCATGCATTCACTTTTACTATAGCAATTTTCCTATTTGTATAAGAACTTGTCTGCTCTTCAATTAAATTAAGTAAGGTGGATTTCCCACTCCCCCAATTACCAAAAAGTCCTATTGTTAACGGATTCATCCTTTCGCTAACAGCTATTTCAGTAATTAAATCAGCGTATGGTCTATATGCAAGCATGTCAATTTTCGAAGCATCATCAGCCCACATAACACTTTTCACCTCAACAATAATATTTTAAATACTTGGATTCTTACCCTTCGATCTCCTCTCATTGACAGAATAAAAAACAAACACAAGCCATATTTATTTTAATACTTAGTTATTTCTTATTATATCGTGATTATATACTTAACACCATTGAAGTAACAGGTTATTTATACCACCTCAACAATATAAGAGAATAAAAACACTTAATTATATCCCCTACCAAAGTATGAGAAAGTGAGAAGGATCGGTAAATAATCCTTCTCACCTTCTAATCACTGGTATTCCTGTAAAACTTTAGTAATGAATTGCTTAACTTCTGTATTCCCACCACCAAATCCCGCATGTAACTAAACTTTATATATCGTTAAAGGTTCACCTTGCTGTATCCTACTTCAATTGCCGTCTGATTTTCCTTATCTTAAAACCCTCTATACTTTCATTAACCTCTTTAAGATATTTTTGTGTTCTAACAAGACTTCTTCTATTGTAAAACCATCGTCTTGCACCGACTTTACGTCTTATACTTTCAGGACATATTCGAACAAGTTTCCCTTTTATATATGAACAGCTTCTAAGTTTATTTTAATACGGTAAAGAAGATATTTATTCACCATCATCAATGTTATAAAAAGAAAGTAATTCTTGAAGTGTTATTTCAATACCGTACTTAGGATATAAATCTTTTCTTTTTTTATATAATGATTGAATCATTTCATATTTATCTTCTTGTAATCCATAATGAATTTTACGGTGGCAATTTGGACATAAGGTTACAATATTATCTGCAAAATCAATTGTATTTTCAAATTGATCTTGTGCAGACATTGGTATCAAATGATGCCCCTCCACAAAGGGTTTATTTAATTGTTCGTTAATGAATGTTTTATGTGAAGTACTTATTTCACATTCCCAATTACTATTTACTTTAGCCTTCATCATTTCTATCTCACTTCTTGGATATGTATGTGTACCTTTAATATCTTGTTTGTTTTTTCTCTTCATTGGTTTTTTCACTAATTTATTTTCTTCTATATAAATAAGTTTTTGTTGCAGTTCTTTATTTATATCTTCGTCAACTTGCTCTTCTAACTTTAAATTTACAACCGACTTAACGTATCTTTTAAACGCTGAAAATGTTGCACTGTAAAAGCGATTTGTCTCTTGATTAAACTTTGTGAAATCTGGTAACTTTATTAAACGTTCTATTTGCTCTATAGTTCTAGTACTTTCTAATTCATTAACAGTTTCATCGAATATCTCACTCAAATGAACTAAAAAGCGAATCAAATATCGTTTGTAAGATGAGGGTTTACCACTGTTGGGTGACGTAGTCTCCGTTTTCAAAAAATCTTCGAACCGATTTAACTCTAATTCAAATTGTATATTAAAAGCCTTATATAATGGATCTTCAGCTGTGATTTTCCTGAAATTAACCATATATAAATCATCCCCTATTTTATAGTCAGTCATTGATAGCTTCTTTCACTTAGTACAATTATTGATTCGACACAATAACCGTATAACAATTTTAAGAAGACTAGCAAGTCATTTCTTTTGTGTAACCTTCTCTAATTAAAATGTAATGCACAAATCTTTACCTGATTAGAATTCATGATAACATAACTATGTAGCCTATAAAAAAGTAAAACTGGGATTATCGTTTAGATATCCCAGTTAAAATATCGCTATTTGTATTCTCGTAATATCTTAGCAATTAATTCTTTGATTTCTTTATTTGCATTTCCAAATCCCGCATGTAACTGAACTTTATATTTCGTTAAAGGTTCACCTTGCTGTATTCTATCTTCAATTGCCCATCTGATTTTTCTTATCCTAAAACTTTCTATACTTTCATTAACTTCTTTAAGATATTTTTGTGTTTTAACAAGCCTTTTATTGTAAAACCATCGCTTGGCACCAATTTCACGTCTTATGCTTTCGGGACATATTCTAACTGGTTTACCTTTTTTAGTTAATACTCTTTCATAACCCTTTCTAGCAAGTGCCAAGCATTCTTCATCACGCTTTGCCCAATCGATTATATCTACTTTTTTCTTTCTAGAATTATTTCTAGGTGTTACTTTGTGATACCATTCTCTATCATGAGTATAAATCCAAGTGTGTATGTGTTTACCTATTTCTTTTAATTCACTTCGATTTGCTCCAGGATTACTTTCTATTATCCTTAGCCATTCCTTACGCCTTTTTTCTTTATCAAATATGGGTGAACGCATTTCCTTTGCAGAAATTCGTCCGATCACCTTTTTTTCATTAAAAATTTCTTCAACCTCTACTTGCAAGAACTGTAGAAAAAGTAAATGGCGTAAAGGGCTTCTGTTCGAAGAATTGTATCTTACAAAAATTCGAAGCCAGTTTCCCATCTGATTTTTATCAACTTCACTTTGCATTAATTCTAAGTACTCTTTTGGATAATGCTGTAGAAAACCGTCTATTAGTTTATCAATATATAAGTAACCACGCTCGGAAGTATATCTTCGTTCTCTCAATTTATCTATATAAAAATCGATAATAAACTTTAATTCCTTTTTTTGATGTTTACCTAATAACAATTTCTCTACATTATTTACATATTTTAAGTTAAGCTCTTTGTATATTTTTGGATAGAAATCCTCAACAATTTCAGGGGTGCACGTGTCTTCGTCAGCACACAGATAATCATTTTTACTATCTGAGATAACCACATTACTCTCCTTGATAAGCACTCGATGTTTCTGACAATATAATACCCCTGGCATTTGATGTATCCTTCTCCAATAGCTTTCCCCGTACTTTTCCATATCCTCACTAAAGCAAATAGGACAATATCTTAATCTGTTATATAGCTTAACTTTACTACCTGCAATACCAGTCATATTTTCTATATTTATAGAATTAGAATCTTCCATGCTCCTATATATTTCGTTTGACCTTTCTCCTGATAAAAATGCAGTAAAGTATGGAAAAGCAGTATGGTTTATAATAATTTCTTGTGATGTTACCTTTGATCTTGGTGGGAGTTTTGATATTAATGTTGAAATATTTTGCGGAAATAACACCGATTTCTGTCCAATTATTTGGTTAAATAAATCACGTTCCAAAGCTCTTTTGCTAACCATTCCACACTTTCTCTTGTATCTATTTATAACACTCATCAACATTTCATCTGGATATAAAGTAGGAAAGAAATTAAGCATGTTGACTACCTTCTATCCAGAGTTTCATATCATCAATATTTCCACTTTCTAAAAGTAACTCATAGGGTGTTTTATTCACACTTTTTCTTTCATTGAACAACTTCCTTAGATCATCTTCTAGATTTCCTTGCTTTACTGTGCTATTAGCCATTTTATTTTCTTTCACTTTTTTTGGTTCTTCTTTAGGTTCATCCTTTATTTCAAAATCCCTTGCTCTTTCCTTTTTCTTATTTAGATATGCTGTTTTTTGAATAGTGCTATTTTCTTCCAACCTTCTGATATCTTCATACTTCATAATCTTATACGGATTCCCAGAACGTATCGCATCTAACATCTCTCTCATTAATTTAAACTTTTCTTTGGCAACTTTCCTTACCAATTCAACTGTTAACTCCTCTTTTCCAGTCTGTATCGCTGTTTGCTGTGAATAGACAAACAAGCTCACAATTAAGGAAGAAATGCCCTGTGTCTCTTCATAAAATACTTTTGCAAGCTCCTCAGTTATTGGAGTATATTTTCTTGTCCACTGGTACTTCCACATCGATTCTAATAAGAATTTAAATTCCTCATTATAGTCCATGTTGTTGTATATAATCTCCGAATTTCCTGTTAACCTTCTTGCTAACCGTAGCTCTTTCGAGAATAATTCATATGAAGAAGGTGTACCGATTAAGGCGAGATTCACACCTGAATTAATAAGATTTACAAAAAAGTTCATGATTTGGTTTCCACTTTTATTCCTAATGTTTTGTATCTCATCGATTACTAATAGTCCTAAACCAATATTATGTGCAAGTTGTCCTATGAGTGGGAGCATTGAATCAACTGACATGTTTCTCGAAACATACTTTTTGTAATTATTTGATCCAAGAAGTTCATCTACTTTCATGAAAAATTGTAAACAAAGGGCTTTTAAACTCGAAGTGGGGGGAGCATCTAACTTCAAATAAACTAGTTGGATCTGACTAAAATGTTGACCACGATATTCGTTATGAACAATTATTTGCGGGATATTGCTAAGCACTCTATTAAATGATGTAGTTTTCCCCATACCAGAAAAACCAATTAAAGTGCCAGCACTGGCTGTAGTTCTAAAATTTTTTCTACTATTTATATCATAAGTTCGGTTGATAATACTCTTTCCTGTCTCGTTTATATACCTTACATAATTACTGTCAAAGGGATTTCGTGCTAAATACCCCTGCATAATCAATGAATGTATCATCTCCCATATCCTTAAATGAATAGGAAGTGGCTGATAAAATTGATAGAGTCTATTTATCATATGAAGTCTGTAGACAGCATCAGCTTCTCGCTCCTGTTCATCAAACAAAGGATTAACCGTCATCTTTTTTATCATAGTAGATTTATCTGCAAGAGGAGGGAGTGCTTGAATAAACGGGTTTTCATTAAACTCTGCTAATGGGAAATTACTATATTGTGCCTCAATTGCTTCCATGCCATTTGGCAAATAAATTATGTTACTCAATATTCCTCATCCCCTTCTAATCCTTGTAATTCTCTAAATAGATACAGTTCATCTACTGGTTCATTTTCAGTTAGATTTTCTAATTCGATTAGATTATCTTCAACCTCTCTTTGATCAAGTTTTCGATGAAATTCTCTTTCTCTTCTTTGATTTTCTTTGATCCCCATTAGTTTACGAGTCTTACTAATACTTTCGTCTTGACTTCTTTTGGTTTTTTCTCGACCCTCTTCAACAATTCGTTCAATATCATCAAATAACTTCATTTTCTCTTTAAGTTCTTTTTCCATTGATTGACTATCGGTTACTTTTTCGTAATCAATAATACTTTTGATTTCATCGATTCCTCTATCTTGATACTTAGTTAAATGTTCTAATAGATGTAGTTTGTGTATACTCTGATCGGCTTCATTAACTGTGTAAATTTCAGATAAATTTCGTGGATCGTACCATATATTAATCTTCCAACTTTTGCTTCTCGCCTTCTGGAACCAGTTATTTTTCAAACTATATTCAGATGCGTACAACATTTTTTTATATTTCACACCTCTTGCAGTTACTAAACCGCTATCGACTGGGAGCAAGTGTAATTTTATAATGTCTTCTGATAACGTTCTTAGATTACCTTTTTGACTTTTTAACCCAAATTCCCAAATCTGCCTAGGTATTTTTTCAATTCCAGCTTCAAGCATTGACTCATCTAGTTCGTACTCATTTAACACGTGATGGTTGTTATAAAAAATAATACATCGGATAAGAATCTTAGTTAATTCATCTATAGTAAGACTTGCCTTCAGTCTATGATCTACTTCTCCTCTTTCTCTTAACTTATTGCCAATGATAGCTCCATCAACATGTGGCTTCAGCCTTTGTGTAATTTGATTAAATGACTGTTCAACAATCGCTTTTGTTTCAGGGCGGTAAGGAGGACTATTTTGTACGCTAATTCCTAAATTCTCAATAGCATTTTCAATATGTCTTCCATCTAATTCTCCTCTATCTGTGAGTATGCGTTGGGGAATACATGCTACATCCCATTCATCTTTAATTTCAATACCGAATCTCTTACAAAATTCTTTCTTATCAGTCATACTGTTATATAAAGCCATCATTGCACCACTATAAGCATTTAACGATTCGAATGATAAGCTAAATCCAACAATTAGTCTGCTATACACGTCAATCACAAGATGCAACAATGGATTCCCGACTAGAATATTTCTGTCAATACTTGAAACACAGTGAACATCGAGAGGGGTACTGTCAGTTTGCCACAAAGTACCTGGTCCGAGACCTGCATCTTGTGTTGAGTTACCAGTGATACCTCGATATTTCTGATGAAAAATTCTGGTACCAAGTCTGCTCGTAACCTCTTTCTTCGGATCATTAAATTTCTTAAACCAATACCGAAATTGATTATATGAAGGAAGTTTCGAAGTATCTTTTAGAATACGTGTCTTTACTCCATTTTGTACAACTTCCTCTGTAAAAAAATCTCTAATAGTTAATTCATAAGCCGTTTTAAGTGAATTTTGCTTGTCGTTATAATAGTAACGATTTAACCCAACCTTAATTATTTTTTTAATACTCTCATCAACATTTATTCCTTGATCACTATTCAACTTTCTTGGTCTACCTCTTTTTTTAATACCTGCTTTCTTTTCCTCTCCTTTCCCCCCAATCAATCTAAACTTTGGAAGTAAAGCGTTAATAATTTTTCCACCTTTCCAGTAACGAACCATATAATTTCGTACACTACTATAGCTGATATCATATCTGTTGATTGTTTTTCTTATTGCCGTTTGACGGTATTTACTTATAAATATTTTTTCCTCATCATCTACTTGTTTAAGTGTAAACATTACTATTTCCCAAGCATAATCCCTCCTCTTCTTTTCAGCCTTACTTAGATCATCTTCAAAAACGTTGTTGCATATAGAATCTTTTACGATTTCCGCTTTTCCATCTTCATATGAATTTAAAAGTTCATCTTCTTTAATTGGATAAGGCCATCTTTCACAACCTAAATCAATCGCATATATAATAGAAGAAATACGATTGTAATAAACTACTCTAATCGTTTTACCGTTGCTGTACCGAATTAACATATTCTCTACTATCTTCATTTATCGATTCCTCCAATTTTGATTAAATCACCGACTAATGAAGAGAAAACAATCTTCTTATTCATGTCAACATTAATTTCTCGTGTAGCAATTAAATATCTAAATAAATATAATCCTGTTCCCTTAGCAACATTTTCATTTTTATCAAATAACCTAAGAACCTCCCTTAAGGTAATGTTGGAATAATCAAGCAAGTATCGGAGTAATTTTATTGATAATGTTTCCTTTGCAACATCATGCCCACTACCTGGTAACAAGGTTTCTCGAACCCATTCAATATTCTTAGCCAGTTGCCGAGGCAACTGTTTATTTGTTATTACTTTCCAATCAATATTTTTCTGCAACCAGTATCTTCTTTCGATTTCTAAGCCTTCCCAGGTAATTTTTCTATTTAGCTCTGAAACATTCTTCACCGTTCTTGCTACAAGATTTTCACTGCCGTCTTCTTTTTTAACAGTTAACAAAAAATTGGTTGTAATGACGTAAGGTTCTTTGGTTTCTTTGTTACGAAACTTATCAAACCGAAGATCATCTTTTTCATCAATAACTTCCATTACATCCAGCAAAGGGTATGATTCTCTTATATCAGTAACTCTTTTGTTGAATTCGAACAGAAGGAATGCTCGATACTGATTATCTGACTGAAGATGATGAATGCGGCCAGTCTTTATTCCCAGAGTTCTGGTTGCTCTACCCTTCGATGAAAATTCGTGAGTGTGTGTTTTTGTCCAGGGTATATAATCCTTACCTACTCCACGCCCCCGTCCTTCCTTGAAATATTTCTGTACTTTTTTATTTGCTCTATAAAAAATTGGTACCTTATCTACTTGGATCATCACGCCACCTCATTTACAAAGGGCAAATAAAAAACCACGATTGCCATAAGTCAAAGCCCTTTGTTTTTTTTGAGGCTTAACCTACGAAATCGTGGTTTCATTCAAAATATAAAGTTTTATACTATGCAATATTTATAACCTACCTTCTTATAACTATAGTAAAGATAAAAAGAAATTATATATTTACTGATAAGTAGAAGCTATCCAACTCTTCTTGTTCAAGAGTGATATATCTTCTAGTCTCTGCTAAACTACGATGATTTAGAGCAAGAGAGATCATTTCCAAATTACCTGTTTGTCGATAACTGTGATATGCCCAAGTTTTCCTCATACCATGAGTAGCAAAGCACTTTACATCTAACCCGCAAAAATCAACAGCTTCATTAAGCATCATCGAAGCAAACTGTCTTGTAAATGGCTTATTGTTTCCCACCCTACTGAAGAATAGATAATGCTCTGCTTTTCGATCTGGATATTCCTTCATGTATTCTTTTATCGCCTTTGAAAGGTTCGGTGTAATCGGAAACTGCTTAAACTTCCCTGTCTTCTTTTCATTGATGCGAATGTAGTTTTTTGGTTTCTTTCCTGTCCAGACATGATCAACTTTTAATCGCAAAATATCCGATATGCGTAATGCAGAGGATATGCCAGTCATGAGTAATAGATAGTAACGTTTATCCTTTCCTCTCAAATAACTCTTCAATAATTCCAATTGTTTGAGATCCTTAATTGGCTCTGTCATATTCATATTATCACCTCCTATTAATTTTCCTCCTTTACTGTTGTTTTGGCAACATTACCATTTTGAATATTCCGTATATTACTCAATGATATTATAATACACCTTCTGTAAAGTACAAAGCAAGCAAAAAACACCAGACTTTATAAGAGTCTGATGCTAAGCGATTCCTTACTTTACAGAATGGGATTGTGTAAAGTAGCTATTTTGTAGAAGCATTTGAATTTTATAACACTTGCTCCAAATCAATCCTCATTTTCCTTTTTGTTTTAAATACCTCAACAAAAGTGTTCCCAAGAAGTTTTAACCCTTCATAGTAAAGTTTCATCTTTCTCCTATCTAAATCATAATTAAGACTTGCTTCATGTATTATCTTATGGCGGTTCTCTATCATTTCCTGAAGAATTGAAACTAATGTTTTATTTTCATCATTACGGGATATTTCAACGCTTAACACTTCTTTAAATAGATCTAGACCTAGATATTCTTTATAAGCCTGATTTGCTGATTTAAAATTTTGGAATGAATATTTAGCTATTTCTATATCAATAATATTCTTTTCTCCATCTATTATTTCTTTCACTACATTATAAGGTAAATCCGCCTTCTTCTTATAAATCTTATTTTGGACATCTTCTCTGGTCTCAATGTACCTATAAAGAAAAGTCCTTAAAAAGTCTTCCATTATAGAAACAAAAAAAGGTAGTAACACATTATTTCTCAATAAACTCTTCTGATTAAGTGGAGGAATCCCTAAGTTCATTAATCCCTGAACTTCTTCCATGTTAACATCCTCAATTAAATTCCCTACCATAGCCAAATTCATTTCAAATGTACTATAACTAAATCCACAAGCAATTTCTGTTCTTGAAAGCTGAGGCAAATCATTTTCGAAATACCCCAATTCCCCATCTGAATACACGATTCCACCAAACTTATTTTCAATTACCTTAATAGTATCCAATTGTTTCTTGAAATCATTATAGCTTCTTCCTGATTTTGTATAAGCACAGCAGACGGTTTTATATTCGACTTCTTTTCCATCAACTAGAATTTTTTCATCATAATTGAAGTCAAAATAGCAACCTCTTGTTGATCTAAAGTTGTTATCAAACCAATAATAAGTATTTTCATGTTCAGTTTTTTCAAAACCCAACGAAATAATTACGTCAATAATTTGGTCTTTTTCTATATATTTATCTATTACTATAGTTGTATCAATACTCATGACTCACACCCTATAACAAATTTCAAAAGTTAATTCTTCCCAACTAATTTTAGCACCTTAATGAAACATTAACCTTTTTTAATGGTAATAATGCTCATTTTTGAATGAGTGCCACATAAATCCCATTGTTTAGCACACGAATTTATTCAGATTTCTTGTAATAGCCTCTCGAAAAAACCAATTCGCTTTCTAATCAATTTAACATAAAAATATTTGAATTCCGTTTTCTTTATAACATTATTATTAGTAATAAAATGCTTCGAAGAGAGTCTAATAGAACATGAATATATGATATACTTCACATAATTAGTTGAAATATTAATTCTATAAAAATAGGAAAGAATCGAACTAAAATTTAACATACCGTTTTACCAACTTTCCGACCTTAAAATTAATGACTTTATTTAAAGGAGATATTAAATTTGTTACTGGCATTAAAAGTTGGATCTTTTACTGTTGCTTTAGAAAGTAATGTACATTTTAAAATGAAAAAGCACAATATCACACAAAAAGAATTGTTCAATATAATTAAAGAAAATATGTCAGAAATTGAAATTCTTCCTGTTAGAGAAGAAGCCTTAATTATTGGAAATAAACTATATGGAATTTGGGTAGCAAAAGATAAAAAGAGAATTATTATTAAAGATATTGTTACAATTATTTAATTTTTCCCAGACAAGTAATAGCCTTGTGAAGAAAAGCACTTAAACTAACGGGCAGGATTGTTAAATATGAGGAGAGATATAATGAGTGAAACAAATGAAGCGTATAGAAAATTTAAGTTGGTTTTTCATTCGATTATACTTATAATCGCAATATGCTTGATTGTAGTGGGTTTCCAAGAATTTGATAGAGCTTTATTGTATTTAATTTTAGGTATCTTGTTTGCCATTCAGAGTCTGTATAGTTTATATAAAAATATTAGGGAAAATTAAATGTACAAGCTCCACTAACGGGTGCAATTCTGAATGAAGGATAAAAGCACTTTTTTGTTGAATCTATAATCTAATAGAGTACATTAGTGGAAGGGAAAGAGACTTTATTAGGGGGAATAAAGTGGAATTCAAGGAAATTGAAATAAAGAAGGATCGAGATAAAGTAGTTGAATTTCGGAAAGACTCTTTTAAAGTAAGTTTTGGAGATGCTTCGGGATTTGATGAAGAGGAGTATTTACGTTGGTTAGATGAAAAAATAAAGGATTTCTCAAAAGGCTTTGTCTTAGTTGTAGAGGACGGTAAATATATTGGACAACTAGAGTTAACTATTCGAGAATTTGAAGGTAAAAAAATTGGGTATGTAAATTTATATTACTTAATTCCTGAAATGCGGGGAAAAGGTAAAGGAAAAGAATTACATGACTACGCAATACAATTTTTTGAGAATAATAAAGTTAGTGAGTATCATCTAAGAGTTTCCCCCTCAAACACTGGAGCAATCAATTTTTATAGAAAAAATGGAATGAAAGAAATTGGTCCAGAGGTTGATGGTAAAGTAATTAGGATGAAGGGGTATTTATAAAATCTCTTATTGTGCTAACGGGTGCTTTAATTGAATAAGCTCCATGATCAACGGACCTTAAATATGCACCTTTTTATACATAGGCAGTATATTTAAGGTCCTTTAATATACAGAAAATATACTGCCATTTCATACATGAATTAAATGCCAAATACACGGATAATTTGTGTAAAAAAAGAAACGTTTTTGATGGTACAATCGTACATAAAGAATGAGGTGTGATCTAGATGAATAAACAGCCAGGTAAATTTAAGTTTGTTCTCATATTCGGTATCATATTTTCCATTCCATTAGCGATGAATTATTATGTATGTAAACTTTTGATTCTTTTTTTATTCCGTTCATTTACTTGGAACTATTCACTGATTGAACTATCATTCGTTTTAATTGCAAGTATATTATTTGGGGTGTTATTCGGGACGTATGTACAAAGGAAAAGAACGAACAATGTAAACGTTTAAGAAAGAGTGCAAGAGTTGAACAAGACGATTAGCGAGATGGTCGTCTTGTTTTTTGAATAGTATGTTATCGTGAAATATGTTTTATTCTTTATCTTATAATGGAGGTGCTTTTTTGATAAAAGGGAGCATAGGAATAGCTTTATTTACAGGCATATTTGTTGGAATTGTAGTCTTTTTATCTGAATATATTTTCCCACCTCATACAAATTTTTTTATTAAAGGTATAATCATCGGATTTTTTGGTGCAATCGGTGGTTTGATAGGTAATAAGCTATTTCCAAATAAACCGTGAAGAGATGCACTTAAACGAACGGGTGCTTTAATACAACAGGAAAGTAAACAACTCCATAGAGATGCAGTTTACTTTCCTTGTTTTATTTTTCAGTTAGTAATCAGAAATTTCCTCATCATAAAATTTTTCTAACCTTTCCATATAATTCTCTAATTGAATGATGGAAGTTAAATGATTTATATCAAATTCCTTGATAAGATTGTCGTTATTCATTTCTACAATCCCTTCTCTAAAACTCTCTCTATTATAATCTTTACTCAACCTTGCCAATAAAATTTCATCAGAACTCAATTCCTGTAAATATTCTTCTTTATTATATTCACTTGTTACCACAATTCCTGTAAACGGATCTAAATAGCAGTATGAACCGCACCACCTGTAGTTCTGCTTTTCCAATAAGCGAGAAGCTATATGTTTCAATGAAGTATTTTTTATAATTTCTATAGCTGAATCTTTAGTGATAATCGGATATTCATATTCATAATTAAATTCCAGAATATCTAAGAATTGCTGATACTTTTTTGCATCACTTTCTAACTCAAACATAATTCCATGTGGATCGCCACCCTCCACGACATCAAAAAAACCACTAAATCCATATTCAACGATAAAATCCTCAAGATAATATTGGTAATTCTCATCTTCTATATAGTACATCGTTTCCAAACTTGCACCTAATTTAATTGCATTCTGAACAGATTCTTTGTTTACATCAATATCCTTTTCGAAGTCTACAATATAATCGTTGTCAGTCCAAATATAATCTAATCCAATCTCTTCATCTTCTATCAAGCTATCGCATTGTTCAGAGAACATATCACCATTAAAATAGTGAACGTCAGTAAGTTTGAGTACTAATTTTTTATTCATCTATCCTATCTCCTTTACTATTTTTATGTTTAGTAGCTTTAGTCGCAACGAAATTAAAATAAGCGTTTAAGAGCTTTATAATTTCTAATAAACAACTCTCAAAATTCATTAGAGATTTTGTTTGCAATTTACCTCTATTTGTTAGTTCGTCTACTACCTTTTTCAATTGATAAATTTCTCTCTTCGCCTCATTTAACTGTTTAAACAAAATCAATATATTCGCTTGTGATATTCCAGAAGCAATTTTCCTCGCTACAGTAACTGCCCTTTTTCTTATTAAAACCGCTTCTGACAAACTCAATTTATTATTAGAAGTATTTACTGCACTATAAGTTATTTTAGTTAAATCAATTGACCGTTTATAGAGATTAAAATTACGAAAGTCATCTATCTTAACCATTAAATACAAACTCCTTATTAACATTCAAATTCAGCTGAACCAATAGATTATTTAATAAATCCAACAATTCCTGTCCTAAATCATTTAAGGCCTGATATTCATTTGTGGTGATATAGCCCTCCATTATTCCCATGTCCAAAAAGGAAAGACATTCAGAAGTACTTGCAAGAGCAGTGTTTAAATCCAAGAAGAGTTGTGGCGAGGAAGTTGCCTTGGTAACAGGAAAGTTATTTAGAATAGATTTTGAAGCCCTTTCGATTTGATCCTTCATATTATTTTTTTCGGTGAAAGGATATTGCCTTGTAATGTTTAAAATTTGATTATTAAACTTAGTGGCTTTTTTTCGCACTTCGGATATGTCACTAGCATTAAGTTCTAACTGATTGAAATCTCGTTTATTTACTAAATTTGATCCTTCCAGGTCTAAGTGATGCTGAATTCGCTTCATCATTCCAATTATCATCTTCAAAATTTCTTCTCCTTGTGAATCGGCACTTCGATAAGTTGTTGTGGTAATATATCCTGCCATTTTTGCAATATCTAGGAGGGAGCGAGTCTCTGCAACTTTACTCAAAGCTATATTTAAATGACTATACTCCTTGTTATAATAGTAATTTGTATTGCCTTCCGCCAAATTACTTACGATGCTACAACTACATTTCCTTAACATATCAGCTAGATTATATTGTTCATATTCTGGAAGCTGACTAACGATTGCATATATGCTTTTCCGATACAATAGTGCTTTTCGATATACTTTTAACTCTCTAAAATTACCAACATACTTCTTTTTATTAGGCATGTCTGACCTCCTCTGTTATCTTTTCGGAAATGGCATTTATTAATAGTTCATTGTAAAAAGGGATTGTGTACAAATTGTAGGGTAGTGAAGGGTAATCAGGATTAACGTGGTTTTCTGGCAGTTCTTCGCTTTTAAATACATTCAACAAACCTACATCACGCAGTCTGCTAATTGCATCACTTACTTCCCAAGTTGAACAAGCTAAGATTTCTGATAAACTGTTCATTGAAATATGGAAAGGACTTTCGTTGTGGATGCTCTTCTGTTTTATAGAGATATTTTTCATACCCACTTGATTGAGTAACAGAAGGATGTCTTTGTGATTTTCGATAACCTTTGCAATATGGTTATCTATGAAACAAAATGCAGGCCTGTTTATAATTTCAATGTTGATTTTGTATTTTGCAATCTGACCCTTCTCCCAATTAAATTCTTCATAGTCTGCATCAAGCAAATTTGTTATTTCTCTTCTTGCTAATAAGAAACTTTTTCTGGAAAGAACATCTACAGGATTCAGTAACTGAAACAATTGAAAGATATCTAAACCTAAAGCATTAGTAGCTCGTGTTGTCTTTGTAAAATAGCGATAATTTCCAACATGATCCTTTTCAATCCAGGCTTGATTCCCGTCAATTAAGAGGCATTCAAAAACCTCTCCATTACTAACTGAAGGAATATTGTTTACTACATAACAAAATACGTTGCTCCTCTTTACGAAATTTACAAAATCATAATTTGTCTTAACAGATGTTGGTAAGTTTATCTTTGTTATCTTCTTAACTATATTTAATCCAATTCGATTAACATGAATAGCTTTGTGCATCTTATACATGTCGTTTGGACTTGCACAATTAAACGGTCTCTTGCTTTCTGTAAATAGTGGCACCTTTATTCTCCTCTCTATTAATTATGCATCTTGAAAATAATATCTTGTTGGGAAATAAGTTAAATAAGTGGTTTTTGTAACGATAGGATTTCTTATTGTTAAATTGAGAAGGTATGCTGGGAGAGATTCATTTTTGCAAGAAGGTTCTCCATATACAGAGAAATTTTCATCCTTATCCAGTATCAATACATTATCGACATATAGATCAAAATGGGAATAAGGGCTAAATCCCTTTTTTACTGTTTCAAAGTCATTTCTTGTTATATCTAAAACAGAGATGATTGGAATTTGAAGGTTTCTGGAAATCCTATACAGTGCGTTAAAATGATTACTTTGATAAAGCAGATTGTTTTCCATGTAATAACTTGGGTATTGTACATCTAATAAAAGAACTAACTTTGGGATAACTTGCTTCTGTTTAACTAATCGTTCCTCTAACTTCCGCACGTCTAATTCATCACTATTTTCTACTGCTATATAATTCAATAGTGGCTCTACAGCCTTTGTACATTTCAGCTTCTTAATATCATTCGCAATAACTAGTTCCTCAATCTCTTTCCCTTCATTCCTACTTGACCTGAAATATTGTCTAACAATCATCTGATTCAACAATTGAAGCCGATAATCAATTTGTGTTAGAAGGATAACGAAATTCCCGTTTCTTGCCATTTGTTCTGCAAGATGGCTCAATAAAGTTCTTCTTTCATCACCCTTTTTGCCGAGTAATACATAATGTCCTTGACCGAATCCGCCATTGAGCAATCTATCTATATTTTCAAAACCAGTTGCCATTTTGTCCTTAAGATGTTTATTATTCTGTTGGCAAAATTCTTCTTCGAAATATTGACTTAACTGCGAAAATACTGCTTCACCTCCCCATTCTTTACAGTATTGATTCCGTCTTGATAAAGAAGTTTCGTATAAATAACTCACTTTTTATTCTCCTTTCTTTTAGTTGTTCTATATATATTTAACTCTATTTCCAACAAAAAATATAGACATAATTGGTTCTAGGTTGTCGTAATCCCACTTTCTTCTTTAAGCGTATCAGGGGAAATTATGAACCATCCCATACATCGAATAAAACTACCAGTCCACAACATAGCTTCTGAATGAAGTAAAGCTCCTACTTCTATACGATCTGCAATATAAGGGGGCTTAGGTGGAGCCATAGAATGAGTTTTTAACGGGAATAACACTTTAGAATGTAATTTCTTCCAAACCCTATTATTATTATTTTTAGTTATAAATGATGTTAGAACATGCGCTCCTGTATAAGTACAATATATTTTTATAACAATTCCTGACTTACCTTGTTTATAACCCTTTGCTACAAATCCATCATTGATTACTGCACCATTATCATTAAACATCTCCTCATAGATTTCTTTTAAATATGGATACATTACTCTATCCGTTTCATTGGGATATGACTTCGTACAATGTCCAGTATTCAATGTAATGTGATTAATATAATCCATTATTAATTCCTCCTTGAAAAATATCATCATTCTTTCTATGATTAAATTATATATAGTCAATTTCTATATTTGGTTGCCTACAAGTAACATTTCATGGGAGGAAAGAGCTATTTATGAACAATAAAGAAATAATGGATATGAAAAAGGGATTCTTACTATTCGTGGAATCAGGTGAATATCAGAGAATAATTAGTCATTTACGAGGATTAGATTATTCCGAAGAAGATGAACCAATCTTCGGACACAGTTTTAGCTCAATGGTTGGTGAGTTGAAGGTTGCCAGTCGTGGTATAAGGAAAAAGAAGACTATAGCACAATACATCAATAAATTCCTTGAGGAAAAAAATATAAAAAGACACTCTTATGTCTATAACAAAGCTGGAATTGACAGATTTCATTGGAACGATTTAAAAAATGGCATTATAAAAAAACCAGAGCTTGTAACATTATATAAACTAGCAATAGGTTTTGAATTAACACTAGAAGAAGCAAGAAAGTTTTTAAAAAACTTTAATTATACATTTGATGAAGAGGGATCTGTATTAGATATGGTTATCGTATATGCATTAAAAAGTGAAATCTATAATAAATGCAAAATTGATCAACTGTTATATGAATTAGACGAAGAAACCATATTTTCTATTAAATAGTTTTACTTCATTCAACTGTTTTTACAAAAGTGGTATGCACCGTTCGCTTGTTATATAATTGAGTAAAATGTTGTGCATACTATAAAAGTGGTATTTATATTCTTATAAAGAAGTAATGTAAAATACCACATTTTATCTAAAATTAAAGATAATGCGAATTACAGTATATATACCATCAATATATTTTAGCACTCTCTAGCATAAGTTGAAATTTTTTCTATTTAAACTTCTATAATATAATATTTAAATTCAATTACAGAAAAAATTATGCTTTTAACAGGTATTCCATTTTGTTAAAATAACTAGCTATTTTTTGGATTCACTGGAATGGAATACTTCTTCAGAATCCAATAGTACGATATACATAAAATCGCTATAGCAAATTCACAGAAAAAAATTAAACCACTTATATACTTTTTACTCACTAAAATGATTTTTAATTTTTTTCCTATTAAAAGCATGAATCCATAATTCACTTCTTCTGTAGTAATATTGAATTTTTCTATTTAGGTTTATAAAACATTTTGTTAATCCTCTGGAAGAAAAATTTACTTTTAACAGGTATTCCATTGTAATAAAAAAACCTAGTTCTCTTTTTGGAAACCGATGGAATGGAATACTTTTGTGATGGACAACAGTAATTAATAGAAACTCATAAGTTAAAGATTACAAAGGTAATTTGCAACACAGAAAAAAATTATTATGAACCTAGATATAGTTTATTCATCGAACATGTTTTTAATTTTTTTCCTATTAAAAGTGTGATTCCATAGATTATTTAGGAAATCTCTTTAATATATAAAAATTATTGTTTTATATTTCAATATAACAAAACATACTGAAATAGATTATTTAACTATAATTAACCAGTAAATTAAGGTTATCTACAATGTATCTTTAGATAACCATACGAACGGTCCATACCACTTTTTGTTTTAGCTTGCTTTTACTATAGACTGCGGCAAACACTAACAAATCTTTTATCAACGTCTTAAAAAATAAAATTTTCTCATTTTCCTACCTTTAGCTAGAACTAATAACTTCTATCTTGAGTAAAGATATAGCATCTGTTGCAATCGAAATTTCTTAAAGTGTTGAAGCTATAAACATAGCCGACCCTCATAATCAAATCTCATCATATATAATTAGTAAAAAAACCAACAGTACTAATAACTGTTGGTTTCTTTAACTTATTGTTACTTATTTAAATATATTTTTTGTCCTTTATCGACTACAATCCCATTTTTCTGTAAAATTGAATTGCATGCTTTTATTATTTTATTGAAATTGGATGAATCTGAGACCCCTAATTGTTCTCTCACCTCTTTCTTTCTAATATATTCAAACCCTTTTTCTTTTGCTTCAAGTAGAATGTCCTTTGTTTTTTCCACCCGTTTTTCAAACATTGTTTTACCATTTTTAACCGACTTTTTAACTGCACTTAATGTGTCCTTTTTTACATTTATTTCTGGCAATTGATTAATTACATCATCAACAGCATCCTCGTTAGAAGAAAATACAAATATCTCTGATTCCTGACTATTATCACGATTTACTCTCTTGATGGCTTGATATATTTCTCCTGTAACCGAGGTTTTTCGTATCTTTTCTATTTGTTCATGTTCAAATACTTCAATATCTTCTACAGTTCTATTTTTCATTGATGAAAAATAGAAATAATACAATATATAAGTCAAGTAATCGTAATTTGGAGTTTTCATGATGATAACATTCTTAAAGTCCCTATAAGTATTAACCCCAATCAAGTTTCCAAAATAATCAATTCTTAATTTTTCAGTTAGCAGTCGCTCAATTTCTTCTTTACTATATCCAAGATTCTCAAAGTACAAACCTAATTTATTTTCGACTATTTTTCTATTTGCTTTATCTGTTACAAATAGAGTCTTTTCTGTCCTTTTAATGTCCGTTGTATCGAAAATGATTTCTGGAAGATTAACTTGTTTTGTTAATCCTCTTTTTCCCGTATTTACTCTGAAATAATTGAATTTGGATGAGGAATAACTGAAGTATTTTTCTTGTGTTCTTATGAGGAATATATCGGAGAGTTGATATCGTTGATCTATACTGTCGTTTGTGTCAAGAATTATGTTATTGTTTATGAGTTTAATCTCATTATTATTATCAAAGGTAT
>Ga0079225_10000371_pt1 | contig 24106 bp, 37 predicted proteins | sample Poulit2012_FD_76344 | JGI IMG/M metagenome (GOLD analysis project Ga0079225, IMG submission 76344) | Agricultural soil microbial communities from Georgia to study Nitrogen management - Poultry litter 2012 | ecosystem: Environmental > Terrestrial > Soil > Agricultural land | place: USA: Georgia... | reverse complement strand
TATTATAAACACGTACAGGCATTTTCATTTAATCACCTTCTTATGCCAATTTAGCTACACGAACCCGTGTGAACCTTGTCCCGACTTCCTCATTTAACTGATAAGATGTAACTCTAAAATCTATCTTATCTCCTTTACTAAGGCTGTCAAAGCCATTTACTACCATGAAGTTATCCCTTGGATCACTGAATAGCTTTGTGCCTAATGGAAAGCTTTCTTTGCCGTCAACAAAGGCGTATATATGCAGTTCGGAATTTGCTGGCATAACGCCGTTGTCAAATGCAATCTCCACCCAATAGTTATAAACTCCATCTGCTTTTGCTATAAATTGAGTATTACTACTAACTTCCTTTTGCTTATCCTCAATTACTTTACCAAACTTAATTGGGGTTGCAGAACTTAAAGATTCATCCATTCCAAACTTTTGCATATCATCATTTTGGGTTTTAATAAAAGACTGATTCGGCATCGTTATCATACCTAATTCATTAATGCTCAACCCACGATAAATATTATGCAACGGTATATACCCACACACATCATCATTAGCACGCTCATCCGTAATTTCCGACTGTTCAATATGTGATTTACCCGCGATGATTCTTACTTGTGCTACACTCATTTCATGCACATAATTACTCCGTGTAATAGAAGGTGGTGCAGGATTCTTTGCCGGTGTTCCCTTCTTGATTACAGCATAGTTTTTTCGTTGTGCAGGGTCGCTGTCAAAACGTATAACAATACGGTCAATACGGTCATTACTGCTATCTGCGATATCGTGTTTTAGTGTCATCGTGGATGAATTTTCGTACATATAACCATTAGCGAACATGTACCCAGCACCTAACGATACTTCCATATTGTTTTTAGCCGACACCTCTAAGTCAGGCATGGTAGTTGTGTTAGATACACCGTTACCGATGATTTGAGCGTGAAATCGCGCAAAGTCTGCCGCCTGGTATATTCGTTCATCACTTGCTGTACTATCATAAAAATAGGATTTCTCTGCCATTGTGTCACTTCCTTCCGTAATAAAAAAGCACCCCGAGCGGGAGTGCTTTAAGCTATTTTTCCTTTAAATAGTTGATACCTTTTTCTGTTAAACCAGTGAATTGCTTTTCTCCAATTCCCATATTGCTATCCTCGGACCTTGCATAACCACACCTTTCAATGTCCCCAATCACATCAAGCGCTAAAAATGTATCGCTGTAATCATTTGCTATATCTATACTTGATTTTTTAAGGAATCTACTGTTCTGTATATTACGCAACATATCAGTCTTCATTTCATCGTAATCCATGTTATCCCTCCCTTCCTCTCTACTACTAATATAGCAGAAGGGGTAGGGTAACACCTCGAATGTGACGATTAATTTAAATTATTTTATATTCTACTAAAGATAACAGTTAGCTGAGTATGCCTTGTTCTTTCCATTGTTTTAAATATTTTTCATAGCCGTACTTTTTATCTTTTTCTATTCTCATTAAATCATCGTAATTCACTGAATCGGCGTTTTTGAATCTCTCATGAAACGCGTTTACCTTAACAACCATAGTGTCAGTTAATACAATATAATTATCTCTTATAACTTCCGAAAGAACTCTGTATAGGTCTTTTTCCGTCACTTTATTTCCTCCCCAAAAAAGTTACATCTACTTTTCCGTCCTCTGGCTTTTCTGAAAACTTTATCCTCAACACAACATGTGTGTATATTTCTTTTTCTAATTTATTTTTCAAATCATCTAGATACACTTCTGTCCCGGATGGGATGTCGTCCATTGTAACTGATGGATTGAAGAACGTGCCACCGTTAGAAGATATCCCGGAATAAATAGCAACGTTTCCTAAGTTGTTATCCGTGTTATTAGATATTAATATTGATTGATTCCTATACTCGCTTACATTCAATGGTACTTGATTTATATTAGTTGAATTTCCTTCTCCTATATATTGCCAACGCGTCCCTATATGACCATCGACATCCGTTATCTTTTCAACTACACTCCCAGTTACTTGAGTACTTATAGGCTTATCCAACCGCTTTAATATTTCTGCCTGCGTACTCTTAATTGATTCTAACTCTGCTTTAACAGCACTATCAGAAACGTCCTGATTGTCAGGTAAGTTGGTCACCTCTATTTTATCTTTCGTAGTATAAGGCACCCATTCCTTTATATCTGCGTCCCACTTTGCAGGGGCAACTTGCCCATTCGCCCTCGGTAAATCTCTATATTTCCATTCGTCTGACATGGTTTACCTCCATTCCTCTGCAAGAACACGAGTTTTTCGCTTGATTTCTTCTGATATATCTTTTGGGCTTTTCTCCAATTTCATTTCCGCACATATATCCAATTTCAACTCGTGAATTTTTCCGTCAATATATTGCTTTATCTCATTGTCAGTCATTATTAATTACCTCCCATAATAAGAAAAGCACCTCATAATGAGATGCTTAAACAACTTTATTTTTCGTCTTCGCCGACCAGGTAGGTGTTCGTATCCAATTCAACATTCCCGTGTTTATAGTGATAAGAAAAACCTCTTCTTTCTTGCACATCTACTATAACTGCACGCGTGAAATAGTTGTCAGATATAACCTCAACCTGGAATTGACTTTCTAAAGACCGAAGTTTATTGGCGAATTCCTTTATTTCATCCTTTCTCATCAACACAGCCTCTCCTTAGTCTTCAATTAGATACTTTCGGCTTTCTTGATTTAGAAAAGTTAATACCCTAGTAAAGGTTTCCAGGACTTCTTCACCCTCAATATGGTTAATATAATTATTTTTTTGATTAGGATGCTTACCATTTAATACTTCTCCAGCCGGCATCCAAATAACCTTTACTTCTGTCAAAGTCATGGGTAAGGTGAAAGGAGTTCTTAAGCCGCCTTCTTTTTGATGAATTTGTATAAAACCCATATTGTGCTTCATCATATTATAAGCGTGTCTTAATCCACTCATTATAATCCCGTTGGTATTACGATCCCTTTTTTGTTCATAATCAGAAGCACCGTGTATCTTATGCCACTCGTCTGTGGTTAATACCCACAAAAGCAACTCTCCTGTTGAGGCATAAATTTCAAGGTCTGCATTTTCTCTGATAGCATTTTTAAGCCTTTCATAAGCCGTTCTTGAAGCGTACTTATTAAATCTTAATCTCATTTTATAATGGAACCACATATCTGACATTTAATATACCTCCCGAATTATATAGAAATGCAAATCTATTAATTCGACAGGAACGATCAAATATCCTTTTATTAAATCCCTGTATACCGTGCTTGCCAACTCACAGCCACAATAGCATTACGATCACCTGCATCAGCGATATGCTCGATTTCGTTTTCTCCGATCTCTAACGCAAATTCTGTAAGCACTCCGTTGTGGTCTAAATACCCGAACCCTGGCTCGATCTCATTATCCCTGTATATCTCCACACGTTGCTGCCCAGATGCGGTATTTATATGCAGTATCTCATCATCGGCTATCGAACGATTAATCCGTATATAATCACCTGTTGTGCGATTGATAATCTGTGGATTTGTAGTTGGTCCATGTATGTCGATGCTTACTGGCGCAGGAACATCGCCTTCGTTGAATAAAGTGGTTCTTGATCCCGCTACTCCCAATTCAAACGGGAATGTCGTTGGTAATGTGAAATTGCCCACGTATGATTGTAGGGGGCGGGATACTTGGTTGGGATCTCGCCAGTAAGGGTCAGGGGCGATCAAATCAACTGTCACCCGCTGATAAGTCTGCCCCCTGTTCTCCGTACCGGATGGAAATTGCGGAACACCTTCCGCAACTGCTTCAATTTCATGAACAACCCCAGCTCTTTCATGTTTCAATAAACCAAGTCCATTCTTCGGATTAAATACACTGCTGATATATCGTTTTTTATTTGATAAATCTCGCGAATTATCAGCAAGTATTGCGAACGTCATACTTAATGGACGTTCCTCCAAGATGGAGTCGATGTACATTGACCCATCTGAATACGGTGATGATTGCATTTGTGTATCAGCCTCCACATCCCCATATCCATCAAAAGACGACAGAAGGAAGGGGGCTTTTGAAGTCAAAACAGCTTCTTGTCCTCTTGCATTTGTAAATGTTACTTTCATAAATTAAAGACCCCATTCCATAGCCATTCTTCTTAGTGATTGCAAGTTTTTACGTGATAGCTCAGATGGCGATAAAGCCTTCGGACTATTTATTGTTAAGTTTTGCGTGATTTCAGTAGGTCTACCGTTATCTTTTTCATTTGTAAACCCTAAACGATCGCCAGTATCTTGCCATATCTTCTGCTGTCTCACACGCTTAGCCGGATCATGACTAATGATAGATTCAGCCCATCCACCCTCGGCAATCCACGCTAGTTGTTTCGTGTCTACTATGCCACCATCTGCATACTTTCGAGCACCAGTAGGACCCCAACCTCTCTTTCCATAGGGTAGATCTCTTCGCCAATTGGTGTTGTTAAAAAACGCTAATAACTGATCGTATCCCGAATAAATGCTACCATGACCGCGCATTTTATAAGCGCTGAATGTTTGCGGGATATACTGGAGCAATCCACGTGCAGGATTTCCTGCTGCTGTATTTACGTCCCATACTGCAGACGACTGCGTGATCTTCTGATTACCACCCGATTCACGGTTGATTTGCGAAATAATACCATTCACATGAGTATTAGTGATAGATTCATTCATCCGTGCGGCGGCTTTTCTGATGTGAGAACGCCATGCAGAAGCGCCACCACCACTAGGAGCATCTGGTACAGCTTCTTCACCTTTTTCTTTGATGAAGTCAAATGCTGCATCTTTAACAGTATTAAATCCACCTTTGAGCATTTTACCCGGCCATTCTGTGGCAGTAGGTAAATCTATATTTAAATATCTCAGAGCCTTGTTCAACAATAACTTAGGCTTAGTGAGGTAATCCCAAACGTTAGGTGCTTTCTTCCTGATGGCTCCCCCGCCAGCTTGTCCTGCTGCTTGACCTGCACCGCCACGAACCACTCCGTCTGTGGTTCCATCTTTATACTGCGGAATACCCTCGAAGTGCTTCTTAGTATTTTTACCTGACAACACATGTGAGCCTTTAGGTAAATTAACTAGTGTGTCAGAATCTGGACTCAGAAACTGTTGCCCGTCAGGAGTCTGAATTAATTCGTGTTCTCCGCCATCTCCGACAAGCGCCAAGCCATCCTCAGGATGTCCGCTATTCTTAGTACCTTTTTTATATCTAGCTATTTCAACATTAGCTATTTTCTTATCTATGCCCAACTTACCAGTAACCCAGTTTATACCTTTTATGACACCATTGATTCCACTTTCTAACCCACTTGCCAATCCGTTTACAACAGCTTTTACACCTTTTGCAACGCCATCAGCCATTGACTTGATGCCATCGCCAATTCGACCTGGCAAATCCTTAGCTGCCTGAACAATATCATCAAATTTGTCTGTGATCGCCTTCCATATACCTTGGAAAATCTCTACCGTTTTCGATTTCAAATTATTCCATGTATCACGTACATTGGTAAAAATATTTGATACGGATTTGGATATAAAATTCTTGACTTTATTCCATATATTTTTTAAGAAATTCCATATATTTGTAAAGATATCCTTCGTACTATTATAGGTATTCTGGAACCCTGTTTTAAAGCGATTAAATATCTTTTTTACGATATCGATAATGAATTTTAGCGTTTTATTCCATAAATTTCGTAGGAAATCATGGACAGCATTAAAAATCCGCTTCGTATCGTTGTAAGTGTTCTGGAATCCAGTCTTAAATCGGTTGTAAATTTTTAATACAATATCGATAATAAAATTTAAAATGGTATTCCAAATATTTTTAAGGAAATTCCAGATGGCTGTGAAAATTCTACTCGTTGTTTCTCTTGCTTCCGTGAATTTATTAGAGACGTTTTGAACAATATTTCCAAGCGTATTTCTTATGAAATTTTTGATCGCTGTCCAAATGGTGCTTAGAAAATCTCGTATATTTTGCATTTGGGCAGAAATAGCGTCTTTCATGCCTTGAAAATCGCCAGTAACGAGCGCCTTCAAGAATGCTAGAACGTTTTTGAACGTATTTTTTATAAACGTCCATACGGCTTCTATGATGTCAGAAGCCAACGTAATATAATGACGAATAGTGTCTGTTATCGACTTGAACTTCCCACTTGTTTTTTCGTCTATCCAGTCTAAACCTGAACCGAATATTTCCTTTATCCTAGTGAAGAAATTGCCGATAAAATCTATTATCCAAGTGAAAATTTCGATTGTTTTATTGTATAAGCCTTTAAAGAAATCAACCACTGAATTAACCAACGATTTGACTAGATCCGCAACCCAATGACCTAGGTTTTTGAACCAATCGACAATTGCGTTTACCATGTCTGGTATGATTGAGTTACCGACCAAGGTCATGTATAAACCATAGAAAAAGTCGATAATGGTTTGGATGAATCCCTTAAAGAAGCCCACAACTGCATCCCACAAACCAACAACGAAATCTATAGATGATTGAGCGCCTTTTTTCCAGTAATCCATTGCTTTGGAAAAGTCGCCCATAAAAACGGATAGTATCGCCATACCGAAGTTAACAACTACACTGATCAGGCTCGTTAAGGCTTTAGCCAAAGGAGCAACAGCTTGCATAGCTCCGCTAATTACAGATATTATTACCCCAAAAGCCGCTGCTAGAGCGCCCATAATTAACTTTGCGAGAGCACCTATAATATCCAACAGTGGTGATAGCGATGCGCCTATTCCATCTGCGCTTTCTCCTATACCTTTAAACCCGCTAATCATTGATTTAAAGCTATCAATAACTGTTTCAATGGCGGGCTTCATTCCGTCATATAGCTTTTTACCAAAGTCAACAATCGAACCAATTACACGGTTAAATGTTTCGCGAAACGTTTTTGATGTGGTGTATAACGTCGTGAATAACCCTACTGCTATGCCAATCGGTCCAGCCAGAAAACTAAAACGGCTTGAAAGTGTTTTAAGTGCTCCGCCTAATCCTTTTTTTCCTACGATACCAAACACTTTGGATATTCTTAAAAACAATGAACCTAAAGGATTTAATGCTTTTCCGACCGCACCTACAAACGTCCCGAACATGACGATGGCCGGACCTAATACAGATCCAACTACCGACAACCCTGCGATTATTGCTTGCATTTTTGGGCTAAGGTTAATAAAGGCATTCATCAGCTTTTGAACCCACTCAACCATTGTTGCTAGGATGCTGGCGATCACTTTTGATACTGGCTCCATGGCGGGTGCCAATTGATAAATAAAATCAGTAATGTTATTCATCGCTGTTTTTAACTGATCCCAAGCTCCGCTTTTCCACATGTCTTCACCAAGTTGAGCAACAGATGCCGCCATATTAGTAAATGCACCAGTAAATGTTTCTCCGCCTTTTTGTGCAGATCCTTCCATCTTCGCAAAATATCCACCGGCGCCTTCTGAGCCAACTTGTACTGCGTCAACAAAATAATCTAATGACTCTTCCATACTGATTGTTCCATCTTTTAACATTTCCTGCGCACTTTCGGTTGTAATGCCCATCATGTTAGCGACGTGTCCTGCTAGGTTCAAACCTCGTTGCGCAAGCATATCTAACGTCATTTGATCCCAACCGCCGGAACGCACAGCTTTCATAATAATATCGTGGATTTCTCCCTCAATACCTATCTGACCGGAACCAACGGAAAAGTCGAGAATGGATTTCATTATGTCCTCAGACTTGTCTAATTCAACGTTTGAAGCAACTAACTGGGATAACCAACCACCTACATCACTATTCATAAAGGCGGTTCCCTTAGTTAACCCATTAACAGCATCCCATGCTTCATCATAAGCATCTGCGGTTCTAAATGTATTCTTCATAAGAATGTCTAGTTGTTCATTAGCCGCCATTCTTTTACCACCTGTGACAGCTGCGGTCGTATAGAATGCAGTCAATGGAGACAGTGCCTTGGTCGCTGTTTTTCCTGTCTTTTGAATGTTGGTTCCCCAACCCTCAAGCGTTTTCCCTGTATCGGTCATAGTTTTACCGATACTTTCAAAACTCTTCTGCACACCGACGCTCATGTTGTGGAAATGTTTTGCGATACCGCTAGTAGACTTTCCAATATTAGATGCACTTTTCGCAAAGTCCCCGGACATTTTCCCGCTTGTTTTACTACTAGCTGATTGAAGTTCATTAACATCTTTCTTGATGGCTTGGAGAGCAGATCTCATACCACTAGGATTTGCAATAAAGGAAGCTGCCAACTCTCTTATGGTTGCCATGATTTACCTCCTTTCCTGTGTATTGTTTTCTGTCTTACGCATTATTTTCTATTAATTCATTGGGGTCAAAATCCCACTCGTATGTTTTCGCATCTTTTTCCTTTTGATTACCTTTCGGCATTAACAGACTTTCAAATTCTTTTTTAGCGCGGGCGAACTTAGGATCAGGCTTACCCTCTTGTGGTTGAGAAAATATATTTGATAGATATTGGATGTACATTCTTGCTTTTTCTCTCTCGGCTTTTTCTCGTTCCTGTTCCAATTCCATATCCATATATTTGAATAACTCCACAGCCGGGCTTGTCACGATCTCCTTTCTGCCACCAAGCTTATTTGAAAGTTTAAAAATAAAAGCTTCTTCTATGCTTGCTTCTGTTCCTGTTGTTCTTTCTTCGGAAAAAGATTCATAACTTTCGTTTGTGCTTTCGTTAATGCCAAAGACTTTTTTGCGCGATTGATTAACTTCTCCAGATCATTCACTTGGATAACAGCATCATAGATATCAAGTGCATCTTCCGGTTTTTGTTGAACAAATGTGTCGTAATCAACATTTGATAAAATGGATAACAATTCAAATGCCTTTTCGGGCAATTCTTCCAACAGAATATCCATTGCGCCAACGAGGTGTTGTGCAAAGTTTTGTCCTGATTGATCAGTTCCTTCTTCTGATTGCGCTTCTTCGAACATCTCTGATAAAAGAGCTTGTAAATTATCGTCTTCTTGCGCAATCTTAAAAACGTCTTTAATCACTTTAATAGCGCGCGTCACTTGGAACAGATTCAGTTCCTCAACCTCATGTTGGATCGTCTCTACTTTGTTATTTTCTTTAATTTTTAAATTTACTTTCATTGTTTATTCCTCCTAATTTTGTGTATAAAAAAAGAGCAGGGAATCCCTACTCTTCATTGATTAATTCTTTTAGTGCCGCTACTTCATCTTCTGTAAATTGTGGTTCGGCGTCTTTGCCGTCAGATCCGTCCTTGCCTGCTGGACCAGGTTCTCCCTGAGGACCCGGCTCGCCATCCTTGCCGTCTTCCCCGGCGGGTCCAGGCTCTCCTTTAATGCTATCCACTCCGCTTAATGCCACCGGCATCGGTGTATTAGTTGATATTGCTACCGGATCATCATTTTCATCGTAGTATTGTGGTAATCCAACTTTTGCGCCGTAAACTTCGGTGTATAAAACGTCTTTATCTGATTTAGCCATTGTTTAACCTCCTGGATTATCCGCTATTCAATCAATAAAAAAAGCCAGTGATGGCTGTTGAATAGCGTTTATTCGTTTGGGGAATCATCCTCATCTTCTTCATCTGCATTCGGATCCACGCCACCACGATAAAAGAAATTGCCCGGCTTAGATGCGTCAAATCCTTCGCGTGGCATCATTGTCAACTCAATAGAAATGCTTCCTTGCTCTTGGTTATATTCACGCTCAAATCCACCTATACTAGCCATATTGTAAATATTCCAGTCCATGTCTTTAACGCTATCCGGCAAGATTCGTGGATGAATGCGAACTTTACGTCCTTTAACTTTTGCTCCGATTGCAGCGTCCATTGCTCCAGACTCTCCACCATCGGTGTCTGTGATTTCTTCCGTTGAAGCAAGTGCAAGTTCTAAAATTTCAACATCTTCTTGACCCGCTACAACCGTGAACGTTCCTTCCCAACCAGAAAGACGTCGTTCTACAACCGTTTCTCCAAAGTCCTCGAATATGAACTCTTCATATTGTGGTTCTAGGTTTAAGGATCCACCTTCCGCTTGCAGATAATCTTTACCGTCAAACTTAATTGCATCTTTTCCTTCGCCAATTTCAATATCGGCTACTCCAAAAATATACTCTTTTTTAGCCATTTATAATTTCCTCCTTTAATTCTTTCAAAGTCACGTCAAAGTTGACGCTGTATTCCATGTTTCCTTCGTTGTCTCCGATGCGCAGAGGATCACTTGCAGCCATAACAAAAAGGACAAGGTAATGTTTGGTTAACACTACTTGTCCATCTTTTTCGTAATCCACGGAAACGCGAAAATTACTTTTCTTATGCAGTTGTTTATATGTTAGTTCTGCAGCAAGTTTCGCAAAGTCCCAGTCAGAGGAACGGATCCATACCTGATAACCGGGATAGCGATATTCTGTATCGTAACGATCGGGTTGACCACTTGCTGTTGAGTAGACAGTACCTGTATTATCCTCGGCATAGTAATAGTCTACCGACCAAGCTAAACCCGGAATGATAGTTTTGAGTTCGTTCATAAGCGCTTCTTGAATCATGAGTCCATCTCCAATATGCGCTCTAATGCACGTGTGTTCATCTTGTCATAATCGCCTTCAATGGCTTTAATGGCATTCTCCATGTACTTTCTACCAGGACGATATCCGCGCCATGTTGGTTTATTCCAAGTGCCACGACCCCGCCCAGCAACGTAGTAGTTAGGCCATCTCTTACCCTCCGAATATTTATCATGGATACCCATTCGGTAAGGTTCTTCATGACGGCGCAATGCATAAACAACATTCGTACCGCCACGGACAACGATTTGACCACCTTCGCGTTTAGCTTTATCGAAGTTAATGGAATCTTCAAGCGTACCCTCATCATGATGTACAAGCGCCTTTGTTCCTTCCTCTGCTAACATGCCAAACTTAGTCATTTCTTCCATGATGATGTTTTCGGACTCTTTATCCATCTTATCGAGAATTTCCGCAAATTCGTCCAAGCCTTCCCAGTGGATTTCAAATACATCATTTTTAACCATCGACATACACCGTCCTAAAATGAACCCTGCTACCCGATAGATTAATAGCTTCTTCTTTGGCAACAATGGATCCACTGCCTTCATCTCCACCTGCTGTAACGTAATCTATTTCATCCCCTTGTCCGGGATTGAAATTTCTCGGGATATCTATTTCAAGGTTAACCCGGCGCTCCTGTCCGTTCGCATCACGGACTAATTGCGACTTAAATTGCACGCGCGCTTTAGAGTTAATCGGTTTAGTTTCAGGTTTGCCGTACTTATCCGTAATTGGTTGCCCACCTTCATCCAAAATAGGTACATTTGCGGTCACTTTCTGTCGCATAGGTGGAATCATATTAACCGCCCCACTTTCGCCGTAGGCTTCGGCTGTAGCAACTTAATAACAGCAGGTGCAATGTCTGTGCCTTCAAACGTTACGGAAACACCCTTCACGCTGTAGGATTTCACGCCATGTCGCTTTAACTTGGCGTATTCTTCTTCCTCTCCCTCAAGCATGTACAAAACTTGTAGAGCGACCGCACGATCTGTGATAGAGTCTTCCTTGAAGTTATCTTTTAGTACTTCATGAGCGTTAAATATGATCTTTCCTTGCTCAGTATTATCAATCTCTTTAAACTGCTCATTGCCATACATACAATCAAGATAATCTTTAATAGTTTCATTGGTGATCATCGCAATCACTCCACTTCTTGCAGTGCTTCAATCAGTTCACCTTTGTTCATGCTGTTGTAACCTTCAATCTCGAACTGTTTAGCTTGCTCTTTTAATTCAGCTACTGTTTTATCTTCAACTGGCTTGTCGGGTGCGGCTTCAACTGGAGTAACCTTATCTCCCAAATGGTTCGCTTGTTCATCCGTCAAATCAACTTCGTTACCTGTTTGAACTATTTTTCCATGATGGACTAAATATCCATTAGCAATATACTTTGGCATTTCTTTTCCTCCTTATTTTTCATATGAAAAAAGCAAAGTCAATTAAGACCTTGCTTATACATCTAACCAAACAACAGCATACGGACGTTGGAATGCAGGGAATGCTGTTTCACCAACGAACACTGTTTGCTGTGGCGGGTTTGTTTCTTGAATTTCAGGCACCACATAAATTCCAGTCTCCCAATTCCGTTCGGCTGTTGGCCCGATTCCCACAAAGCCAAGATCAGCACCAAGAAATACGATTCGATCCTCTGGCAATAAAGCTTGTTCTCCATTACCATCGTCAACATCAATCATATCGTCCTGCACTTGATACGGCGGGATAGACAAGGAAGAAAGCACGTTTTGCAAATCTTCTTTAGTGATCAGGCGTTTATCCTCTACTCCGCGAATTTGCAATTTAATCTGTTCGTTAGAAAGTAGCTTAGCTTCTGTCTCCTCGGAAATATGCATAACTTGTGGCTTTTTGTTTTTATTAGCTTTTCGGTATTGTTTAACCGCAGCGCGCAAGTCATCCAGTGGTGTAGATTTAGGATCGTCCCACTTAACAGTAGCACTCACTTTGTTGTCATCAGGAATGGCATAATCAAAATCAATCACTACGCCATCCTGGTTATAATTAAAGCCGCCATGATAGATGGCTTGTGCTCTCATCCATTCCTCTGTATCGTACACGCTGTTTACAAGATCGTCTGTCTCATCCAGGATGTAATCTGCAATATCTTGTATCTCTGCATCATTACGTGGGTTGTTAAAACGGAACATTTCTTTCTCATCTAAACGAAAAGAAGTTTGAATCTTAGCGATTGAACCCATCGCTTTATCGATGCCTTGTTTATCTCGCAAAGGTGCTCCAGCATTTAGACCGGTTACCTTCGCTGCTTTCGTATATTTTCCATTAAAAACATTGTAAGTGAAGTCCATATCGTTAATTGGTTTATTCGGTAAAATGTTTGCTAGTAAATAATCTTTCTCCGCTGGAACGTTTTCTACGTATCCAAGAAATTGTGGTTTTTTAAATTGATCCATGTGTAATGGCATATTTATAGCCTCCTAATTTAATAATTTTATTATCTTAACTTGTATCGCCCTTCTGCTGCCTCGATAAACTCATCTGATAGATTAACTTTCTTTTTATCAAAATAAGCTTCTTCAAAAGCACCAACAACAGCATTGTCTCCATCCGCTGCATGAACATCGTGTGTAGTGACATAAGGGATCCCTTCTCCCTCTACTTCAAAAGGAACGGCTAATTCCCCGTCTTCTACAAGTACTGGTGTACCTGCTTTAACAACACCTGCTGGGAACTCTGATCCATCTAGTGTGATGCCTGCAACCTTCCAGATTAATCCTTGAGTTGTTTTAAGAATCTCATTTTGAACAGTAATTGAATCCGTGCGTGGTTTTAAATTCATTATTCGTCATCCTCCTTTTTATGTCTTGCCGCAGCTAGTGCAGCGCCCATTGCTCTTGGGTCTTGATCCTTTGTATTGGCGTTGCTTTTTTGTGTAGCTCCTGGCTGATATGCCGACTTCGTTTCTGTTTCGACTTGTTTTAAATAAGGCTTCTCTTCAAGCAACTTTTCCAATGACTCTCTTACACCCTCGACTGAACCATCATCATTTACCTTAAATCCTTCTTTATCGGCTAAAACGTAAGCTGCTTCTGGATCAACCAGATTCAGATCCACACCGATGGATTTTATTTCTGATCGAATCAGTTTATCATTAGCTTTTCTTTCTGCCTCCTGGGCTTTTGTTTGAGCGTCTGATAACTGTTTATCAAGCTCTTTGTTCGGATCAGGGTCAATTCCCAACGCCTCGAACATCTTTTTGATCGTTTCTTGCTGTTGAGATTGCGATTGAGTTTCTAACTCTTTCGCTTTGGTGCGATACTTTGCTGCTTCACTCCTCAAATCTTTAACGTAATCCTCGCTGTATGTTTTTGAATCATCTGTATTACCACTTTGGTTATCGTTATCAGATGGGTGTTGCGTATCTCCTTGGTTGTCTGCACCGGTTGAATCTTGATTTGTATCACCTTGGTTACCTTCATCAGCAAAGTATTGCAGGTTTAATTTCAATGGCTTCATTTCTTTGTTTTGTACAGGCATCTAGCCTCACTCCTTGTTTGCCTCCCGGGCATAATCTTTTGAACAGTTTAACGCCGTATTCAGGGCATAATAAAAAACACCCGCCTAAACGAGTGTTTTCAGTTTGTTTAATTCTTTTTTTAAGTAGTTCTCTGTGCCTTCCTCATAGTACGGAATAACAATTAAGGGGATCTTATTCTGTTCACAATACTTTTCTTTTATACCGTCAAGCTTAACTCTCTTACGGTATTCTTTTTCTCCCCCAAAATAATCAATGGGTTCATAGTGTTGTTTACCATGATATTCAACAAGACACAGCAATTCTTCTTCTTCAAAAAGAGCAAAGTCAAACGGTAACGGCTTTTTATTACGGCAATCATTGAACCTGTATTGCGGTTGGAAGTCTATTTTGTTAATTTTGAGAAACGACTCCACTTTTAATTCGCCTAAACTTCTGCTGCAACTTGGACAGCGACCTCCGTTTGTAAACTGGTTTGGGGTTATCTCAAAAAGAGTACCGCATTTTTTGTGTTTCATTTGGACTTTTTCAATAGATTTAACATATTCGCCGATCAATTCATACTCATTGTTAGTTAAACTATCAACGCGTTCTGCAAATTCCTTTGTGTTCAATTTGAAGTTTCCTGCACATCTAGGGCATCTATTACCCGACAAGAAACCTCCTGGAGCCATTTCCCAATAATAACCACATTTGTTATGTTTAATTCCGATCTTGGTTTTAGTGTTTACATATTCACCTAATACGGAATAGTCACCATTGGTCAATTCGTGTACTGTTTTTCTGTATCTATCTGCCGTCATCGTCTCTTTTTCCTTGCACACAGGACACATACAGCCAGCTAACACATCTGCCGCGCTTTTAGAGAATATATGTCCGCACTCATTATGCTTTATTTGAACGTGATGCGACATTCTCCGATACTTAGACAATAAGGTGTATTCACCCTTATATCTATCATTAATTCTTGACTTATAACTTTCAGGGGTAAGCGCCTGTTTCTCCATTGCTTGCGCGTGACCGCATTCGGGGCAACCAGACACACTTAAAATGTTTTTAGCCTTAACCCACCAAATATAACCGCATTTGTTGTGCTTGATTTTCACGTCTTGGTTGGCTGTTTTATACTTGCTTAACAAGGAATATTCCGTTTCTCGCCTCTTTATCAATTCTGTTTCGAATCTTTCGTGACTCCATTTATTCCATGCCGATTTGCAATGCGGACACTTGCCACGCCCTTCTCTTGTTAGGTTGCCGGCTACAGTCTCATATTCATTGTCGCACTCCCTATGGAGAACACGCACTTTATTTCTTTTCGTTGTATACCTGCTTAATATCCTATACTCGTCACCGTAACGTTTCTTTACAATAGAAACAAACTCCTCGTGAGTTCTTCCTTTTCGGCGTTTTACTTTTGTGTTATTATTCAACTATCAGCACTCCTATTTAGTGTTGGTCACGCTCATGGATGTTAGCGCATCGCATGGGCATTTTTATGACTTCCTATAACTCTATTATATCATAAAACCTTTGTCACATCAGGGTTTTCAACATGGAAAAAGTCATAAAAATAACACCCTTATCGGATGCTTGTTATTACTCTGCTATTCCTTTTTCTTCCATGAATTCCTTTCCGGCTTTAAGGATGAATAAAACTTCTTCATAATCTAACCGACAATTTAAATCTGATTCATCTGCTCTCCTCATGATGTAACCAATTAATTCGTCTGCGCTGATTTCTTGCTCTTCCTTTAGTTCCAATTCAACTGGTTCTACATTCTCATAAACTTCACCGTCAATAAGGATTTTGAAATCAGTCAACCCTACAACATTTTCATTGTTCATATGATTAATCCCCTTCCTCTGCCGGAAATGTTATGTCCACCGCAAAACCCACAGAACCATCATCGTATTTTGTGTTATCAACTTGAACGATTTCAACCTTTTCAAGATCAATATCTTTCAACAATTCAATGGCGGTGCTTAACATCTTTTCATTTTCCATATCAGTATGCCTCCCTTTATTTAGCAGCCTTCTTCCGATTCGTCGATCTGGAAACCACCCGTAGATTGCTTTTCTTATTACTGCCACCCTTTGAAAGTGGTTTACGGTGATCAACCTCACGCTTATCGCCTTTCTTCAATCCCATCGTGCTTCTGGCTTTATTCCTTTTAGCACGGTTTTTAACTTGAGCAGGCTTACCGTGATAATCGCGGTATTCCTTTTTGTAGTCACGCTTTTTTGCCATTCCACATCACCCCTTTTCAGGCATAATAAAAAGCATCCCCACGGGATACTTAGCATTTAACAATTGAATTAAAGGGGGAATCACGGAAGAATATTTTACCTTCTTTATTAGTATAATCACCCTTGTAAAACCCTTTGATTTCATTTAGTTTATACATACCTACAATTGCGTTGCGATCATTATAAAACACTGCGCAACCGGTATCTGAAATATAGTCAGCCTTTACAGCATCCGCGATGAGCAATGCCTTGTTTTCATCAATATCAACCATAAACATCTTTTCATCCCCTTATCTTATTCATTTCTCTTCGATACTTCCGCTGTATTTCCTTGAAATTATCACTGCCGGACTTCTTGGAGCGCTTGAACCCGCCTAAAGTTTTCGGCATGTCTTTTTCATCTAATACAGAGCGGTATCTGGCAAACTGCTTTTTAGTTTCATTGTTCTTGCGATGCAAGTCCTGCTGTTTTTTATAGGATTCTTTTTGACTCTTGGAACGGGTGTCTTTATCGGGATTAAATGCTTTAGATTCTTTCTGAGCCTTATTGATCTCAGCATCTGTTTTATATTCCTCCACCCAAACAGACATAGAACAATTGCAATTCGGGTGGCGCACGATGTCCACCGGATCCATGTATGTGTAATCTGTTCTATCCGGGTTTAACGTGAACACAATGCCTCTTAATGGAGCGCATTGATGGCATGTGGGTGTATTGCCAGTTACTTTGAATAAGTCCATTCCATTTTCGCGGTATCTTTCACCCGCCCCTTTGGTATGAGCCGTTTTAAGATTAGTCCTTGTAACTACCTGGCTGTAAAAGTCCAAGGGCAACCTCTTGCCATCTACAGTTGTGAAGCTTGTCACACCTTCCTTAGCAAAGCTTTCAGCCACCCTTTGAGTAGTAACCTTCCTAGCCTTACCTTGAATAACACCACTCTGCAAATCACTTTTAACCGCAGACAGCGCTGTTTCAATACTTGCATTAGTATTGTTTTTCGCTGTTCTGATTGCAGCTTTCATGTCCAGCATAGTGTTATCCGTTATTTCGGCAATAGCTTCCATATGCACATGATTATTAAATGCTGATGCCACCTTCCCACTACTGGATATGCTTGCAGCAAGTCCACCCTTCGGATCAATACCTGCCTTATCGAGTGCTTTGGTTGCTTCATCTACACCGCCAAAATAAGCCGTAAGTGTTTCCTGTGGGATTACACCTTCTACATCCAGGTTCATCCTATTGAACATCTCATTAATCACACTTAGTGTTTGTTGCGCCGCTTGATCATCTGCCATGTTCTGATTGATCAGTAAGTCTAATATTTGGTGCTTCATTGCGCCAATTAACTCTAATAATTGTTTTTGATTCATGGAATAACCCTACTTTTTGAATGGATTTACACGTTAAAAAATCTTATCTTTCGAAGTTTGTTACTGAACCAACACAAGAACTCATCCAAATTTAAGGCACTTGCTAATTCCATGATTAACTTATCTTTTTCATTGTATTGTTTTTGAATCATTCATCTTCATCCCCTTCACCTTCTATTGGATTCCCATCTTCGTTCCTATTGCCCATGAAGCCTTGCAATGTCTGCCTTCCTCGCATTAAACTAAACGAATCATCATTAGACTTCTCAGCTTCGACGCGGGCTAACTCTTCCTGTATCCAATCCTCGCTAGCATTTGGATTATTACGTCTGATCGTTGTTTCAAGCGACTGTGTATCAGATGTAAACGCCAAGTTATTTTCCTCAATAAGTTCTTTGCGACTGATCGGAATCATGGACTTGAGTGCGATTTCCGGTTCTTCTATTAATACGGCGGAATCATTATTGTTGGCAAGCCACAATGCGCTTTCGACTAACTGCTGTAGGAAATAGATGTATTGCGATTGTATTTGTTCTGCTTTGAGTAACGATGTGAACAAGTCATAAAACTTAGCCACACCACTTTGTGCAGAACCACCACCGTTGTCCATATAGAAATCAACAACTTTTTCGGATGTCTGTGTTTCCATAAGCATAAGCTTGGTTAAGTCTTTTACCCATTGGATATCGCCAATCTTAGTAATATCAATTTGAATGATCTCCATAGCCTTTCCATTCTCATCAAATTCAGTTACCTCTAAATCACGGTGATCTATTTTTGATTCGTCACCATATCTTTCTTGAGCCTTCTCCATTAGTGCTCGCATGACTTCACTTGATACAGCAAGACGTGGCTTACCGTTGCGTTCGAATGTGATCGCATTCCTCGTAAGTGTCCAATTGATCTCGTCCTGCTTGCCTTCTTGGTTCTTTAGACAGGACACACCCAATGGATTCATAAACGTCTTATCGTTTGCCCAATAGATAATGAACGGCCTGCTCCTACCTTTATACACTGTTTCTAGTTCATCTAAGCCAAGGAGTTCTTTTGTTTTTTCGTCGGATACTTCTTCTGTTTTCTTTTGTTCGTTTAATTTATAAAGGATGTGACTTGTATATAGATCATCTTTATAAACTTCCTCACGATAGACGCGCAAGTATTCCTGGTCTTTTATTTTGATATCATAAGCAAGGTCTGCGCCCATTCCGTTTTCATGAGGGTAATATACGTCACGCGCTTTAAACTCTAACCGTAATTGCCCGCTATCCATCCAAGGAACGCCAACGAGTCCACCGTCCACCTGATGTTGTAGAATATTTCCCCAGTGCTCAAATGCTAAGTTTGAATTCTTTTCAATCTGCTCAATTAATTCCTGTTGCACATGAATGATTTTGCTTACTTCATCCCGCGGTTCCTCGACAATCTCATCTGTTTCAGCATTGATTTCCTCGGCTTGAAAGTCATCCACCGATAACGAGGACTGTAGCTTCCCAACAGAACGACTAACAAGCATAGCTGGTATCTCCGGAACCAATTTACTAATGTTAGCCACGATGTACGGCGTTTGCACGTTCTGTGCCTGGTGCGTTCCAAATATAATGTTGTCGGTTATCTCACCTTTTTCAATGAGGTTCTTTGCTCTGGAGAATATATTGGAATGTTTGCCCTCATATAGATCACGATAAAAGAATATGTTACCGTGCGTTGCTTCAATGACGGATGCATCAAACTTTTCCCAGTTTGGCATGTGTTCACCTTCTTTCTACCATACGTTGATGTTGCTTATTTTGGCTTTTCTTCTTGACATATCATCTTCAAACGCGTACCTGGTGGAATCTATTGTATGATTGTCTTTATCGTCTAATTTTGGCAACGGATTTCCATCACGATCAACCTGGTAATCTATGTTTTCAAATTCTCTCGCTATATTTGGTGTGCGTCTTGCATCTATTACTATTTCTGTTAAATCATCTAACCATTGCTCCCCATACTCAACTGAATCAGGCCCCTTTTTAGCACCCTGAACACGTATTCCATATTCTTTCTGTTCTGCAATACTCTTCGGTTCAGCACTATCCGAGTTAGTATTTGTTCTGCCATAACCTTTATCTTTAATCCAATTGGCTGTATATCTATTGCTTAATTTAACGCCATAGAGCTCATCCATTGCGTAAATTTTTCTCCGCTTTTTATCATAATGCCAGCGGACAAAAGAATAAGGATCCGTAGCATATCCGTAATCCTGACCCTGTCTTATGTTATCGAATGATTTGTATTCTTCATCCGTTATCGTTCTAAATGTTAAGTTGTCAAACGGAACAACGCCACTGCCGATTGCCTTGCCAAGATACTCCCAATCATATCGTTGCTCATTTCGTTCTTTAGCAGCGTTGGCTTCTTCTATAAATTGATCAGATATGAATGGGTTGTCCTTATAAGTGCTATGATGGACAAATGTATTGTCCGGTTGAAATTGTGTTTCGTATTTCTTGTTAACCCACGATTGCCTTCTTTTAGGTGGATTGTATGAATAGAAAAACTTATAAAAAAGACCATTGCCTAGCTCTCCACGTAACAAGGAGTTGGTAATGGTCGTTACTTCATCTTCTGTTTTAAATTCTGCAAGTTCTTCCACCCATGCAATAGCAAAAGGGAAATGAGCTGATTTCAATGATTTGATTCTTTCTGGTTCCTGCGCTCCCCTAAACACTATATAGTTGCCTCTAGGAATGTAAGTAATGCGCATAGGAGACTTATTTATCTTGAATAGATGATTTACACCTTGTTCACTTATTGCCCATTTGATCTGCTCGAAAATAGATAATTCAATGGTGTTATCTACCTTTCGAATACCAACTCCATTAACAGCATATCTCATAAGCATTTGAACAATGATGTGGGCAATATCTGATGACTTACCGGAACCACGACCGCCCTTGCAAACAATGTTTAGCATGTCGGGATTAATGGATGCTCTCCAAACGGAATGAAATGCCTTTGGCATTAGATCAGATAATTTAAGTTGCATCCTCATCACCTATGTCATCTATAAATGTGACAGCACCCGTAACATCCATTTCCTGTTTATCGGTCCACATGGCATATCGTTTGCCTATGAGTTCAGCAGCAGATCTTCTCGCTTGAGCATTTGGTATTACATTAACCACCTTTTGATAACCATCTCCATCTAATAAAGGCATTGGTTCTTGAGTTTCGCCACGCATAACTGAAGTAAGGAACTCCATTACTTCTTGCTGATCTGCAACCTTTTCTGATTTGATTTCCTCAAGGCGACCATCTATATATGCTTTTATACTCACATTTTCCATTAATTTACTTGCATTACCCCTAGCATATGCTTTGCTATATCCCGCATTTACAGCCGACTGATATATATTTCCGGTGATGATATACTCATCAGCGAATTTTTGTTGTTTTAGCGTTAACTTCTTCTTACTCATGGTATATCACCACCTCCGATAAGCATTTATGTATAAAATAAAGCACCTACCCAATTGGATAAGTGCTTGTTTTTAGAGATACTATATTGCTCCATTGTTCCTTAAGTTTGTCATTATTTGCGGATTGTCGTTCTCGACACTATAAAAGAAAACTTCATCCACGTGGTTCTCAATGTCCCATTCTTTTATGCCTTGATCATTTGTAGTAATGATAATAACTTTCTTTGATTCAGTATCTTTTACTTCATCCAAAAAAGATTTGTATTTTTCATCGTTCATTAATACCGATTGTACAGGGAAAAACACAGTAAACGTATTGTCATTTCCCTTAGGGTTGCTTTTTGTATGTGTTACATAACTGTTTATTTTAATATTCATCTTTCCTATTGGGTAAACAGATGACGACGTAACATTTGGAGGCAACTTTTTCCTTTTAAATGCTCTGTTTATATGACGTGGTATGTCAGACATACGTCCAGTTTTAATGATTCCCTTGCTAAAAGATTTATTCAAACAGGACAGAGTCACTCTTATTTTAGCGTCATCATCGTAGCCTTCTAGCAATAATGTTCTCTTGGTGTCATCGCTTAAAAAGTCCATAATCTTATTTACAGCATTCTGCTGGTCACTCATTTCATCTCCTCCTATCTACATATTACGACAAAGGAGAGCTTTTTTCCTGTTATTAGTGCACTTATTTAATTAGTGCTTATATATAAAAGACCGTAAGGTCTTTAAAAGAACATGTTCTATACTAGATGAGAGCTCTTATAAAGACCCTTTCATATTCCCGGACTCCGTACGTCAATTCGTACGTCAAAATGCCGCCTACTTATAAAGTTTTGACAGCAGTAACGGATTAAAACAATTTACATATTGTTAATTACAGTGTAATATTTAAATTAAGAAAGGGGTTGAAGATTATGCAAATCAAATCCGTTGTAATAAGAAGCCTACCTTCTGCGACAGGGTCTTTGCGTTCATTAGCCAATTCCTTTAACTTAAGGAGATATACAGATCACAAATACAAAATGCCTGGAAATGACGAAGAAGAAATTGCTTCTAACTGGAGTGATGTAGGAAAGGAGTTACAGATAGCCTTAGATGAATACGGAAGAAGAAAAGACAAAGGACAATACCGAATCACAACAAATTCATAATCAAGAAAAACAAATTGAAGACGCAAAGGAAGAAACAACTGCATCTTTGGAGCAAGTCGCTGAAACCGATCCCGAAGTTGAGGTAATCGTAGATAAACTAGAACCTGATGAAGTAAAGAAAGTAAATTCTGTAATAAAAGCCGAAGCGTTTTCCGGACCTTTACCACATCCATCTCATCTGGAAAAATACGCTGAAATCTATGATAAATCTCCAGAAATAATTTTTGATATGGCAGAGAAACAACAAAATCATAGGCATTATATGGAAAAAACAGAGATGAATAAGATTCTTAACATGGAAAAACTGGGCATTATTCTGGGATTTATTTTAGCCTTGTTTTTTTTATTGGGTGGTTTTGCCTTAATCGCTTACGACAAAGAAGTCTATGGAGTCACAGCTGTAATAATAGGGTTAGTCACTCTGTTTGCTCGCAAAAAATCCAATTCAAGTGAAGTTAAAAAAGAAAATAACGAATCTGATGATGAGCCTGCCCAATGAAAGCAAGCTCATTTTTTTATATCTTAAACTGCTATTTCACTAACTTTTGCTCTCGCTCGTTCAACGTACTGCTGTACAGTCCTTTTCTTTATCCCTAATTTATCAGCGATCTTTTGCATGCTCAGTTGCTCCGCCTCGTACAATACGTAACATTCCCGCTCACGCTCGGAAAACTTTCTAAACAGCAGCAGTAGCGATCTTCGCTGCTCATCGCTCACGTACAATGGCTCTCGTTCCATCTGCTCGCTTATGTCGGGCAAGATGTCCATTTCATCATATTGTTTAACTCGATATGCATTTTTTCTGTCCGCACCCCGATATAATCCTGGTTGCCGTCCAGTCTCCATCCAATCGATAGAAAAAGTCATGCTGTCGATCATGCTATTTATGTGCGATTTGTCTAGGTTGTCTGCATTTGATTCCGGGTTCAAATCATTTCTAATGCCGTTTAAATCCTTACGCCCATCCTCGTATTCTTCCAGCAGTTGATCTGCCCATGATTCCAAGTATTGATTATCCATATTAATCCATCCCCTCAAAATGAATATAAAAAAAGGACGACAAAAGAGATCCCTCAATCTCTAATGCCATCCTCGGTTGTTCCGATAGATTGCTAGTTATTTATACGTCCGCCATTAAAACCATTTGTGAAACAATGCTTTTAAAGTACGTTTCCACTTTCCGTTCTTATATTCAAATCCATCAATATACGCCTTGCCATCTATTGTCGTTATGTTATTTCCTTTCATATTAGGGTGGAATGGGATTTCCTTGCCATTAATATAAACGATTCTCTCGTTACCGATAACAATTACACCACAACCATTAACTTGTATATTATTCATTTTCTCCCCTCCTATTTCACCGTATAACTAACTTCATAATGCGTTGGCTTCCCGTTTTGCCAGGTAATAACCTGTTTCCCGAATCCTTCACCTGGCTTGTCCACCCTTTCCAGTTTCCCCTCAGAAACTTTGTAAACTGCATCCTCACTCAAATCAATCGTTGCTTTGTTTTGCTGCATTGCTTGATTCCTCCCAAAATTCATTCTTCCGCCTCCCTGTGCATCAAATTCTGACTCAAATGCCATATCTGATCCTGCATGGAAGCATTATCTTCCTGGAGCAAGTGATTCTTGAACTCCTGCTGTTCCAGATCGTCCAGTGCTTTTTCATATTTTTCTAACGTGTTCTCGTATGCTTTATAACTGACTACTGCCGCAATTCCTATCACGATAACG
>Ga0079225_10000369_pt1 | contig 24215 bp, 16 predicted proteins | sample Poulit2012_FD_76344 | JGI IMG/M metagenome (GOLD analysis project Ga0079225, IMG submission 76344) | Agricultural soil microbial communities from Georgia to study Nitrogen management - Poultry litter 2012 | ecosystem: Environmental > Terrestrial > Soil > Agricultural land | place: USA: Georgia... | reverse complement strand
GGTCACGATTGCTGAACCCGGGGCCTGTTGTGGTCTGACCATGATCAGCACCGGCCAACTGACCGCTGCCAAGCGACAACTAACCAATACGGTAAATATTCTGCACCCATATATTGCAGCCGGGTATCTGGTTGTTGGACTGGAACCAAGTTGTACTGCCACGCTGCGCTCGGATCTCACCGAATTATTGCCGGACAATCGTGATGCCTATGCAGTGGCTGACCAGGTGAAAACCGTTGCCGAACTACTAACCACGATTGATTGGGAACCACCTGAGCTGGACCGCAAGCTTTTGGTCCAGCCGCACTGTCACCAGTATTCGATAATGGGTTTTGAAACCGATCGAAAACTATTAGAAAAACTGGGTTGTGATGTCGAAATCTCAGCCGGCTGTTGTGGTTTGGCGGGTAATTTCGGCATGGAAAAGGGACACTACGACGTATCGGTAAAAATCGCTGAAGACGGGATCCTACAAAAGATTGCTGATTCGCCGGACCGTGAAGTACTGGCTGATGGCTTCTCATGCCAAACACAGATTACCGATCTTGATGGCAGTAGCAGCCGTCACCTGGTGCAGCTGATCGCCGACGGGTTGAGAAAGTCTTAACCTGCACCACCTAGCTATCAAGCGACGTCCGGTCACTCATTACCGCATACATGCTTTCAGGATTGCTACGGTATGCCATTAGCGCTAAGTGCGTTGCGGTCCGCTGCTCCGGATCATTTGTCAGGGTGTATCCCAGTTGCTGTTCTAATCTATTGATTCGAGCATAAAGTGCCGGACGCGACAGGTGCACAGCACGGGCCAGTGACGCTTTATTTTCAGCTGTAACGACAGCTTCTACAAAGTTGAGCTGGTTTTCAAACGCTTGTCGGCTGCCATGAGCTTTCAGCAGACCGGCTAGCTCGGTAACCACAAAGGCCCTCATCTGCTCGTGGTCTTGCAACGTGGCTAATAGTCCTTGCAGCCCAAGATCTTTGGCGGTGAAATACACCCGCTGTGTACCGACTGATGAAGCATAAGCTTGCGCAGCCTGGGCGATCTGTGCAGTTTTAACGAGCTTTTCTGCAGCAACCTTCGCCGTGCCGGATTCACTACCAACCCCGGCGATCAGCTGTCCTTGGCCGCGCAGTCTGGCGTTAAACCGTGTCCGCGTGGATTCGATGAGACTGCTAATCGTTGTGGTGGCATACAGCGGTAAGAGCATATCAACCACCCCGATTTCGCTGCGTGCCGCGAAGACCGGCAGCTTGAGCACACTACCAACGTCATCGAGGGTATCTAAGAGAATCCCCGACCAACGGTTCAGTTTGTCTTCTGTGGCGTCGGCACCCCAGATACGAAACACAAGCGGCACCCATTTGACTGCTCGAACCGGATGGTGCCTGAAGGTTTCGGTAAGACGCCACAGGATTTCCTGATCCGATAATTCGGTTCCTTTACGCAGCTGATAAAACAGCGATGAAGCAATGGAGCGACGCATCTCTTGCTGGGACCGCTGCGCCAGCACAGATATTGATACGGCTTGGCTAGCGCGTTCTAGCACCGTTTGGACAAGTGATTCTTCTGTGGGGCAATGCTGACTAATAATGAGTCGGCCTAGTACTTCATCTCCGGCAACCACCCGGTGTTCTGCCTCCACGTGCCTGGTTGTTTCGTGTTCGATAGCCTCCCAGATCACTGGGCAGTCCAGTAGTCCGGTGGCTTCGGCAACGATCCGGTCAGTTGACGCGGACCCGACGGAGAGGTTGGTGAAGGCTTCATGAATTCTGCGGTCGGTTTCGACTTCTTGAAGTCGGGCTGCGGCAATATTTTCGTGGACGTACTGAGTTAATTCCACAAAGCGGGTGCGTTTAGCCAGAATGTAAACAGGTACCTGGCGGTGCCTTGCGGCCTGTTTTAGTGCGTCAACCACGTGTTGTCTGCCGGCTAAGATTTCGGCAGCGACGGCCACGGCACCGGTGTCTTCCACGGCGTCCAAGAATCGGTTTGCCGCAGTTACGACGTCGGTAGCTTGAGCAGTTTGGTCAAGAAACGTGGCGGTAGTCAAAATGAATTCACCACCGGGAAGTAGGCCTTCTGGCCGCTCGGTTTCAAGAATATGCATCCAGCGTACGGGCTCGTTGTTGGCGTCGGGACCCGGGGCCGACACCAATTCTGGGGCGGCAGATTGAAAGATCTCCAGGGCCACAACTCTACCGACTGTGATGTGCTGCATATACGCAGTGTAACTAAATAGTTACAAACCCCATACATAGTGTCACTGTTTTGCGATGCGGTTTGGGGCCATAGTGAAGGTACAAAACTTTTCGTGAGCAAAGGACATCGATGAACACCATTAACCATTGGATCAATAACGCTTATACCGAAGGTGCCGAGGACGGCATCGAACGCGCTGAGGTAACCTGCCCGGCAACCGGGAAGGTTTCCGGGCAGGTCGCTATAGGTAGTCAGGCCACCGTTGATGAAGCAGTTGCCGCGGCCAAAGCTGCGTTTCCGGCCTGGCGGGATACCTCGTTGTCGAAACGCACGCAGATTCTATTCCGCTACCGCGAGCTACTCAATGAGCGCAAGGAAGAGTTAGCAGCCCTGATTACTGCCGAGCACGGCAAAGTGCTTAACGATGCGCTGGGTGAAGTTACCCGTGGTTTAGAGGTGGTGGAATTTGCTTGCAGTATGCCGCACCTACTCAAGGGCGGCTACACCGAAAATGCCTCAACAAAGGTCGATGTGCATTCCAAGCGTCAGCCCCTGGGTCCGGTAGCCATTATCTCACCGTTTAACTTCCCGGCGATGGTGCCGATGTGGTTCTTCCCAATTGCCATTGCAGCCGGCAATACCGTAGTGATCAAGCCTTCGGAAAAGGATCCTTCAGCCGTCAACTGGGAAGCCGAATTATGGAAAGAAGCCGGACTACCAGACGGGGTTTTCAACGTCGTTCACGGTGGTAAACCGGCCGTTGACGCATTATTGGAACATGATGACATCAAATCGGTGTCGTTTGTGGGCTCAACCCCGATTGCCAAGTATGTCTATCAGACGGCGACTGCCCACGGCAAACGAGTTCAAGCGCTTGGCGGGGCAAAGAACCACATGGTCGTGCTGCCTGATGCTGATCTGGATCTGGTGGCCGATAACGCCATTAACGCCGGGTTCGGTTCTGCCGGGGAGCGCTGCATGGCGGTTTCAGCGGTCGTCGTCGTCGGAGATATTGCCGATGAGCTAGTGGATAAGATTGCCGAGCGTGCGCGCAACCTGCACACCGGTGATGGTACACGCGGCACAGATATGGGCCCGCTGGTGACCTCCGAGCATCGCGATAAAGTTGCCGGCTATATTGACACCGGTGAAAACGAAGGTGCCCGGGTGGTCGTGGATGGCCGCAAGGGTGAATTCGATGCCGAAGGCAACGGGTTTTTTGTTGGGCCAACCCTATTTGACCATGTCAACACGGATATGACTATCTACCGGGAAGAAATATTTGGTCCGGTGCTCTCGGTGCTACGCGTCGATACCTATGACCAGGCACTTGAATTGGTCAATGCCAACCCGTACGGCAATGGTACAGCGATTTTCACCAACGACGGCGGAGCTGCACGGCGCTTCGAAAATGAAGTCGAGGTGGGCATGATTGGCATCAACGTTCCGATCCCCGTACCGATGGCCTATTACTCGTTCGGGGGCTGGAAAAATTCGCTTTTCGGCGATACGCATGCGCACGGCACCGAGGGTGTGCACTTCTTTACCCGCGGCAAAGCCGTAACCACCCGCTGGGCCGATCCATCACACGGTGGCATCAACCTGGGCTTCCCACAAAACCAGTAAGGAGCATCATGACTGTGACACATTCAGACATTACCGAGGCACTCAAGGCTGAGGGCCAACGCGCCTATGAGCTAGACCGAAAACATGTGTTCCACTCTTGGTCCGCACAGGACGGGCTGGACCCATTCAACGTTGTCAAAACTGAAGGCTCCCACGTGTGGGATGCCGAAGGGAAATGCTACATTGATTTCTCTTCGCAGATGGTCAACACCAATATTGGACATCAACACCCCAAAGTGGTTGCGGCAATTCAGGAGCAGGCTGCCACGATTGCCACGATCGCACCGGCACATGCTTCAGCACCGCGTTCCGAGGCCGCCCGGCTCATTGCTGAACGCGCACCCGAGGGCATGGACTACGTGTTCTTTACCAATGGTGGCGCCGATGCCAACGAGCATGCCATTCGCATGGCGCGGTTGCACACCGGTAAGCCCAAGGTGCTCTCGGCTTACCGTTCATATCACGGCGGCACCGATCTGGCGATTAATGTCACCGGTGACCCACGCCGGCATCAGGTCGATACGGCTTCAGCTGGCACCGTGCACTTTATGCCGTCGTATCCCTATCGTTCCTATTTTCACGCTGAAACCGAAGAGCAAGAAGTTGCCCGGGCACTGGAGCACCTGGAGCAAACCATCGTTTTGGAGGGCCCCGATACGATTGCGGCCCTGATCCTGGAGGCTATTCCAGGTACCGCTGGAATCTATGTACCGCCGGCAGGATATATGGCCGGGGTACGTGAATTGACCAAGAAATACGGCATTGTGTTCATCGCCGATGAGGTGATGGCCGGGTTTGGACGCGCGGGCACCTGGTTCGCCGTTGACCTATGGGATGTAACCCCGGATCTGATCACCTTTGCCAAAGGGGTCAACTCCGGTTATGTGCCGCTGGGTGGCGTGATTATCAATAAAGCCATCTACGATACGTTCCGTGAACGCACCTACCCGGGTGGGCTCACCTATTCTGGGCATCCATTGGCAACCGCTGCTGCCGTGGGGGCGATCAATGCCATGACCGATGAGGGCATGATCGAAAATGCGGCACGACTGGGTGATGAGGTTATTGGCCCGGAACTTGAACGCATCAAAGAACGCCACCCTGCCGTCGGTGATGTCCGCGGGGTGGGCTGTTTTTGGGCAGTGGAGCTTGTCAAGAATCGCGAAACGAAGCAGCCTTTGGCACCGTATGGTGGTAATTCTGCCGAGATGAACGAAGTTATTGCTAAGTGCAAGGAGCTCGGGCTGGTAGTCTTTGCGAACTTCAACCGCATTCATGTGGTGCCTCCGCTGAACACCCCCGACGACGTCGTCACCGAGGGCCTCGCCATCCTCGATAAGGCATTGGCCGTGGCCGATAAGTACTACGAGGACTAAGATCATCTGACACACCAAATGGTGGGCGGCAGCATAAACTGTTGCCCACCACTGTCGGCTTCTTTTGGGGACGAGCTTCGCAACGCACAGCCAGCTATGCGACACTCTTTCAAGGCTTGGTGGCATTCCCCATTGCGCTTGGTCTAGCGGCACTGATTGGCGCCATCGGGCAAACACGTCCCGTCCCGATGAAATCACCGCGCTGTCTATCCTAATCGGTACCTCACAACTGCTCGGTCTGCCACTGTTAGTTTATTTCATCGTTAAACGTCACTATGCCCTGGTGCCGGTTGCCGTCGCTACAATCACCGCCAGTCACCTTGTCTTATATTCTTGGCTTTATCGAACCCCGCTGTGCATCTGGATGGCAGTGCTTATCGTATTGAGGACAACCACGGTCATGGCTACCGCACCCGACAACAACGACTATTCAGGTCCCAAACAAGTCTGTATCGTCACCGGTTGCTTGCTGCTCTCTCCACAGCTGCAGTATTTCTTGTGCGGCTACGATAAGGAGCGGGCCTCGAATGACGAGGCTTCATTGACGAGGCGTAGCTTGACGAAATTGAATCTGGGTGGGCGAGTAGGCCTACTAACAATAAAATTACTGTAGCCACCACCAAAGAAATAGCATAGCGTCATTGTCATGAATTCTATTTTTGACACCATCCGCAGCATGCGATTTCGCCGTGGCCCCAAACGGATGTTGGGAGGCATTGCCGGCGGCATTTCTTCCCTCTTTCACATCGACGTGTAGCTCGTACGATTGCTGATCTTATTATTGCCGTTCGTAGGATGGGTACTCTACGTTATCGTTTGGATGATCACTCCCTGGCGAGACAACAGCATTCCCCTGAAGCCGCTATTCGGCGGAAATCACTAACTAAAACACTGATCTCCTTTGCAGCAACACGACAAACCACAGGCGGAACAACGCGTCACGACCGAAGCCTCACTTGCTGTGTGATCTACGCTCACAGTTAGTCCTGGTTTGTCAAAATATGCCTATGGTCGTTGTCACAGAGCTTCATCAATGACACAACGATTCGTTTATGAAGCGACATGAGCTTTTATAACGAGTCGAGTTCTGAGAACTCTTCAAAGGGCGAGTACAGTCAGAACCTCGAGTGACCTGCGTTCAGGGGACCACTTAGTACATCGAGTTAAGAATCAACTGGTATTTAGCCGGAGGTTTAGACCGTTAAAAGACAATGAATAAAGAGTTTACTTTTACCATGAGGGAAGTTTCCTTCGACGAAAACTATCACCCCGCAGAAAATACACGGCTCACAACGAATTTTGCGAATCTGGCCCGAGGCAAGCATCGACAGGCCAACATGCGCAACACCCTGAGCATGATCAATAACCGTTTCAATGATTTGGCGGATTGGGACAACCCACAGGGAAATCGCTATTCTGTCGAGCTTAAGATTGTTTCAGTTGACATCGACATTGCAGATAATGGCGATGTCTTTCCTATGATCGAAGTGCTGGAAACAACTGTTGTTGATCATAAAACTGACCAACGTTTTGAGGGGATTGTAGGAAACAATTTTTCCTCCTACGTACGCGATTACGATTTTAGCGTGTTGCTTCAAGAGCACAATAAAGACCGTAATGAATTTAGCATTCCTAATAATTTTGGCGATCTGCACGGGAAACTCTTTAAACATTTCCTGAACTCGGATCTTTACAAACAGCATTTCAATAAACCGCCTGTAATTTGTCTCAGCGTCTCAACAAGCAAGTCCTATTATCAGACAGGTAATCAGCACCCAATACTGGGGGTTGAATACGAGCACAGTGAGTCTTCGTTGACTGATCAGTATTTTGAAAAAATGGGCCTAAGAGTGCGATATTTCATGCCGCGGAACAGTGTGGCGCCATTGGCATTTTATTTCCACGGTGATTTGCTGAATGACTACTCAGATCTTGAGCTCATCAGCACCATCAGCACTATGGAAACCTTCCAAAAGATCTACCGGCCAGAGATTTATAACGCCAATTCTGCGGCAGGTAAACACTATCAACCAAGTCTTCAGAACCAAGACTACTCACTGGCTCAGATCACCTACGATCGGGAAGAACGCAGCCGACTTGCTGTTGAGCAGGGAGAATTTACAGCAAAGCATTTTATTCAGCCTCACCAAACTGTCCTTGAACAGTGGGCCAAAAATTACGACCACCTATCAGATCAGAAGTAAAGTTAGCTATGACCAAAAAATTGTTACCCACCTCGACTGCTGGTAGTTTACCTAAACCCGTATGGCTTGCAGAACCAGGAAAGCTTTGGTCATCTTGGAGGTTTCAAGGTGATGAGTTATTAGAAGCCAAACAAGATGCATTAACTCTGTCATTACAGGAGCAGCAAAAAGCCGGGATTGACATCGTTAGTGATGGCGAGCAAACACGACAACATTTCGTGACGACATTCATTGAGCATCTCAGCGGAGTTGATTTTGAGCAACGCGAGACTGTAAGAATTCGCGATCGCTATGATGCCAGTGTCCCAACAGTCGTTGGCCCCGTTTCTCGTGACAAGCCTGTTTTTGTTGAAGATGCAAAATTTTCACTTCAGCAGACCAATCAACCTCTCAAATGGGCTCTTCCAGGCCCCATGACTATGGTTGATACGCTCTATGATGACCACTATAGAAGCCGTCGGGAACTAGCGTGGGAATTCGCTAAAATTCTGAACGAAGAAGCCAAAGAGCTCGAAGCCGTTGGTGTCGATATCATCCAATTCGATGAACCCGCATTTAATGTCTTCTTTGATGATGTTAACGAATGGGGCGTCGCTACTTTAGAAAGGGCGATCGAAGGGCTTAAATGTGAAACTGCCGTACACATTTGTTACGGATACGGTATTACAGCCAATACGGAATGGAAAAAGACCCTCGGATCTGAATGGCTGCAGTACGAACAATTTTTTCCGCTGTTGCAAAAATCCAATGTGGATATTGTTTCTCTGGAATGTCAGAACTCTCGTGTTCCGATGGACCTCATCGAACTCATCCGTGGTAAAAAAGTAATGGTAGGAGCCATAGACGTAGCAACCGATACCGTTGAGACTCCACAAGAAGTAGCTAATACGCTACGAAAAGCCCTCCAATTTGTAGATGCAGATAAACTTTATCCATCGACCAACTGTGGCATGGCTCCTTTGTCGCGTCCCGTTGCTAGAGGCAAGATCAATGCTCTTAGCGAAGGTGCAGAAATAGTTCGAGGAGAACTCACGTCCTAATGCCCTGGGCCTCTAACCATATCCGGGCATCTGAAAACCGTGACTGGTTGCAACGAGTACTACTCGTGACAAATTAGGTTGATGCTGTCGATGAGGCGTCGCCGTAAGATCTGAGAGCGGTCAGCGAAGTCACGCTGGGAACGCACATATTCAGCCTTGCCTTCTGGGGTTTCGATCGCAATCGGGTCAAAGCCCCAGTCGGTGAGGTCATATGGTGACGCCTTCATGTCCAGCACACGAATATCCCAGGCCAGTTCGAAGCAGTCAGCGAGCAGATCAGAACTGATCGCGGGGATGAGTTTGGTGGCCCACTTATACAGGTCCATGTTGGCGTGCAGGCAACCGGGCTGCTCCATTTCAACCATCGTGTCTCGGGTGGGCTGTAACCGGTTCATTCCCCGGGCTTCGGGTGCATAAAAGCGGAAAGCATCGAAGTGTGAGCACGAGATGTTATGCGTTTCGACCACCTCATCGGTGCCCTGGGCGCCCAGTCTGAGTGGCACCGTGGAGTGTCGGATACCGTGCTTATCGGATTTATAGGCCATAGCCCATTCGTGCAGACCAAAACAGCTAAGCTTGGCGGGTCGGGCTTCGGTGGCAGATAGCAATCGGGGCACAAACTCTAACATTCGGGCACGTTGTTGACGGAACTGTGCCGTATCTACGGTCCATCCTCCATTGCGAAGGCCGGCAGCGGTATTGGGTCTGACCTCCCGGTAGAACTTCCACTCGGCGTGCTCGGCAGCAGTGTTCTGTTCAGGATTTGCGATAACTACGCCTGCTCCCGGATGCCAACGCTTCAGCGCACCGGCCGAGAGATAGTAGTAGGAAAACAGAAAATCGTAGACGGGGTGTTTCATACCCTTTTTATGTAACTGCAGCAGCGGATCAGTGTAGGCGCCGATCCGGTCAGCATGGGCACGGGCCAACGGTTGCCACTGCTGGGCCGTCAGAACGGTGTTTTGATGCTGGTCTGGAAGAAACACCTATCCATTCTAAGCCGGCGCTCCGAGCTAACGCACGCAACTTTTTCGGTCGACGATAGCTAAACCCATACGTCTGGTTTCAAACGCCCCGGTGCTCATTTGAAACCAATAACGCAGTTCTACGTTCGTGCAGGTGAACCCAGTAGAATATGACCGTCGGTCTAACGCTGTGAGCTGTGTAAGGGGAGCTGTTTTGCGTACCTATCCGCATCATCTGACTACGGATTTACCGGTACTGCCCGTACCAGAGCTGGCCGAATCACTTGAACGCTACCGCAAGTCCTCGGCTACAGTACTCAATGCCGAAGCTGAAGCTGATGTTAACCAAGCGATCGCGGACTTCGCTATTGGCCCGGCACCGGCACTTCAGCAGACCCTGGAACAATACGCAGAGATGATGGCTGAGTCCGGCTCCAATTGGATGGCCGAACAGTGGTTAGAACAATATCTCAGGGTTCGCCAGCCACTATTAGTGGCCTCCAACGTGACTTTACAATTGAATTTAGTCACCGCTTCGACCGGTGTTGAGCGGGTCGTCGAACTGCTCCAACGGATCGGCGCCATCCATATTTTGCAGGCAAAACGCCAAACCCCACAGGAGTACAACGCTTGGGGCCAACGAGTCTCAATGGACGGTTGGGCCGACTTTAACGGTGGAATTCGTACTCCGGCGGTCGAGGAAGACAAATGGATGCGTGCCGGCACCGGTGCCACGTACCGGACCATTGGGTTATTGCACCTGGGCCGCATGTGGGAAGTTCCATTTACCGGCTCCGAGGGCAAACTCCTGGACGCCAGCCAGCTACGGGAATCAGTGCAGTACGTGCTATCTCAAACCCAAGCCGCTGAGCAAAGTTTCGCTGGATTTTCGGCCCTGGGGTCAGACATACTCGCCCGCGATGCTGGATGGCAGACCGAAGAAAATCGGTCGACATATGACCGCTTAGCCAACATGTTATTCACCATGACGCTGGATCCCAACGCCGAGGACGACACCCAGACTTTGCTACGCTGGGCATTCCACCCTGGCAATACCTGGGCCTATAAACCGATTAGCTATCAGGTATCTCTTGGCACCCAAATGCTTGCTGCTACTGTGGAACACTCTGTCATAGACGGTGGCACCCTGCATGCAGCCGTCACCAGAATGCAGCAGGTCAATCTTGAGAGTCTCGACACCCAAACCGATACACAAGTGGGCAAACCCAAAGAGCTAGTATGGCATAACCTTGCTTATGATCTGACGGAATATTATGCCCAAGCTGAATCAATATGTGCCGAAAGGGTACTAGTGCGCCGTGATCAACAGCTGCCCTACGAAATCAGCCCCGATACGTTGGCCCAACTAATACTGATGATCGCCCAGCAGCTGACGTACCGGCATATCCGGGCGCACTATCAATCCTGCGATATGCGCCACTTTCGTGCCGGCCGAACCGAAGTAATCCGACCGGTTACCCTCGAGACAGTACACTTCGTCACCAACCTAGTAGATAACCGCGCCACGGAAGCACAATTCACAGCAGCATTATCAGCTCACCAGGAATGGATTATTGCCGCTAAAAACGGTGACGCCTTCGACCGGCATTTCTTCATGCTGCGCCACATCGGCCAAGAACTCGGTGGTGCCAACGCAGCAATCTTTACTGAACATACTGACGCCGTTGACGACTTTGTCTCGACTTCTTCGCTGGGTGGTCCCGAAGCGATTATCAGGTATATTTACCCGCCCACCATCGAAGGCGGATTTGGCGTCAACTACACGACGTTACCCAATCGCACTGAATTTTTGGTCACCTGGATTACCGGCACCCAGGGTGCAGAAGCCTTTCACCGTAATCTGCAGCCTGCTGCTGAACTGCTCTACGACTTCATCGCTACCCTGGAGCCCATTACCTAAAAGCTCAGCCGAAGCTTCAAGCAAATACTTGAAGGACGCACCTTAATCACAGCCAACTCACATTATCCGTCATCAACTGTTCGCACAACTTTTGCTGGTGAACCAATCACGATGCTGCGAGCCGGCACGTCCTTGGTGACCACCGAGGCAGCAGCTACTACGGCATCGTCACCGATGGTCACCCCGGGCAGCACAGTAACGTTGGCACCGATCCACACATTATTGCCGACAATAATTCTTCCCGGGCGCATATCCGCTCGTCGTGTGGATTCAATACTGTGATTCAATGTAGCAAACACCGTATTATGCCCGATGAGGCAATCGTTCCCGATTTCTACACCACCTTGATCTTGGAACCTACAGCCACCATTAACGAATACGCGGTTACCAAACGTAATGTTTTTACCGAAATCTGAATATAACGGTGGGAAAATCGTGAGTGTTTCCGGAACGGTTTTCCCAGTCAGCTCGCTGAGCAGTTCTCGGACTCGTTTTGGTTCGTAGTACCTGCCATTGAGCTCCCCGGTTACCCGCAGTGCCTCTTGACTTGCCTGGTGCATGACCTGATGCATTGGTGATGCTGCCATGATCGTTTGGCCCGCATTCAAAGCACCCAATAGGTCCTCTAGGGTCATAGCTTATCTCCTGGTACCTACACTTGTTTAGTGGTTTCACTATGATGCTACGTCTCGAATAACCACTATGGGAGACTCCAACAGGACCCCTCAGACAGCATTATAAAAGCAACACTCCGTCGCAGTGGCCCCTTGAGGTCTACTTTGGCGGAGTGTTGCTTCACTAGACGTTCTCGCCCGGAACGTTAGCAATTATCGGCCTTAGTTGGTGCTGGAAACGCTACCAGCTTTCTTAGAACGGGCGAACATAACGATGCCTACCACGATGGCACCAAGGATTAGACCGCCGACACCCCATGCCCATGGTCCGAGACTAGTATTGTTATCACCAAATTCTGGGTGACCGGAGATGGTGGCTGCAGAATAATCTGGAACATCACCGGGGCTGCCGTATTCTCCGGCACGCTGGATCGTGTTGCCTTCAGCCCATCCGCCGCCGAGATCACAATTGACACGGTCTCGTGAAGACACCCCGTCAAGAGCCATCGAGTGCGAACGCTGTGAAGCGGTGACTCCTTCTTCTACATCAACATCCGGAACGCTGATACCGCCGCCCTCGCGAGACTCGGCGAGCACACGATCCAGCAGATGATTGCCCAACTGTAAGCCTTCCAAAGCCCGCTGATTGGTATATTCTGTCAGCACATCGGCGGGATCTTCGTCGTTGGCGACTAAATCAGCAGCTTCATCTAGGACTTCGTCCCAGTCATCTAGCGATTCGGCGTCGAAGCCCTCAAATGCGCTCGTAACAGTCCCCAGGTGGGCTTCAGGCCGCGAGCAGGTACCATACATGAGGCGTTTAAACGTCTGCGTGGCATACTCAGTGGCCTCTTGTTCCATGAATTCTGGTGCCAAATAGGTTGAGGCTGCGTCCGCTGTCAGATAGCGGTGTTGGGCATATTCGACCGGCAGCTCTTCGGTTCCGATAGAAATCGGAATATACGGTGCCGTGGCGGAGGCGGTCGGAGCTAACCAAAGGGTTGCCAGGCGAGGATCGGGCAGATCATCACGTAATTGGGCAACTTGCCCATAGCCGGAGCGGTCATCAGACCATCGTGGGTCGCGCACGAGCCGCATCATATCTTCTAAGGTTATGGAATCACCCAGCGTTGCGATTTCGTTGGCTAACGATATCGGGTTGCGGTAAGGTGCCTCGTCATCGGCATCAGCAACTTCGTTGGGCTCAAAGTCGTCGGTCGGAAAATCCTGTAAATAGACGTCTTGTAAGTTAAACGTCTCGTCTTCTTCTGGGTCATACCAACCTTGAGACTCAGCGAATTCTACAAGGTTTGCTGAGCCACGATAATCTTCGTGTTCACCGTCGACGGCGTCGGTTGGGAAATCTTGGATATAACCCGGATAGGAGACTCGAATGTCATCTGAGCCCAGACGTTCAGCAGCCCAAAGCCCCTCTCCACCGGCAAATTCGACGAAAACCCAGCCTTCGTTCTCATCGGCAAATAAGTGCGAGTTTCCGCCGTAGGTGGTGTAACCATGCTCATCGATCAAATCACCCAGTATTTCCACTGCTTCTTCTGCCGTGGAGGCACGTTCCATGGCAATGTGCGAAAGGTCAGAGTACTGTGGCCCAGTCTGCCCGTCAGGGGTCATATCGACGAGTTCTTCGCGAGAATCAGACCACACATCGCGTGCAGCAACGTTCTTCTCGTTGAGACCACCGTTGGTTAACGGTGCTGGGAATCCGGCAAACTCGGAATAATTCGATGTGATGTACCGATAAGTCTCTTCTACTTGTGGAATCTCGGTGAGTTCTCCGGGTAGATCAGCTTCTTCGGTAGCTCCAACGGTGATAGTGGAGCCTTCAGGGTGTTCTTGTTCCGGGACAACCTCGACCCAGTGGCTGGAGGGTTCATGCCCAAAACCACCAAGCATTGGATGTCCATCTTCGGTCAGGTCCCCGCCAACATAGAAGGCGATGGATTTATCGGGCGCCGTAAACTCTTGGTCGGCTGTATCTGGTGCTTCTTCTGTTGCCGTGGCTAGGGAAGCTCCGGACACAAGAACCCCAAAAGACAGGCCCATGGACACAATATTCTGGATGATTCTTCTACTCATGCTGTGCTGTTGTTATCTCTTTCATGCTGCACGAAGTGCAGAGGTTGAGGATGATGACCAACAAACTATAGCAAAAACCCAGTTACGACCTGGACCTTTAGTGCCCGTCGTCTCAGTTAATCCAGTACGACCCCCGGAACGCTAAACTTCATAGCAAGTAGCAGCCAACATTGCAAAACGTCCTTATGCAAGACGTTATAATTCTTCACATATGAGTTGTCACGACACTGTTAAGGACACGCTCATGAGTTTTTGACCTAAAAAATCTCAGTTTCTACAGTTATATCTATTACGCCCGCTTCGCCGTGAACCAAGTGGTATCTCCTATCGAAAGGGAATCGCCCATGCCGAATCCAGCAGAACAGATCCTCGTTTCACACGCAGGCTCGCTGCCCCGCACCCCGGAGCTGATCGAGGCCAACCAGGCTCGTCAGTTCGAAGATGACGGCTTCACCATCAAATCGACCGATGAGTTCAAGCAACAACTTGCCTCTTCAGTGAAAAATTTGGTGGCTCATCAGAAGGCCCAAGGCATTACCGTACCGGGTGACGGTGAATTCGGTAAGGCTATGAGCCAAAGTGTGGACTACGGCGCATGGTGGTCCTATATTTTCCAACGTGTCGAAGGACTGTCGCTGACCGGCGAAGACATCAGCAACCAGCCCAATGTGCAATCCTCACCAGGCAATGTACAGCTGACCGGTTTCCCACACCGGCGTGATCGCACTATCTTCAGCCAGGCCTATGCTGATCCTGACAGTGGGATCTCCACTGGTCGGGCTGCAACCCCGTTCCCAGCAACGACCTCGGCAATTCGATATACCGGTCACGACGCGATCGCCTCGGATGTGCGAAACTTCCGTGCCGCCCTGGACGCCGCCGGTTTTGAAACCGGGTTCATCACCTCGCTGTCACCAGGTTCTGCTGCACGGATCAGTAACCAGTTTTACGCCACCGATGAGGAACATATTTACGCTTGGGCTGATGCATTGCGTGAAGAATATAAAGCCATCATTGATGCCGGGCTAATCCTGCAAATCGATGACCCATCAATTGCCGAAAACTGGGATCAAATCACCCCGGAACCATCCGTGGAAGATTACCGTCAATTCACCCAGATCCGAGTTGATGCCCTCAACCATGCCATCCGGGATCTGCCAGAAGAACAAATCCGCTTCCACACCTGCTGGGGTTCCTGGCACGGCCCACACACCACCGACATCGAGTTTAAACACATTGTGGATCTGGTGCTCAGCATCAACGCAAAGTACTACACTTTCGAGGCCGGCAATGTGCGCCACGAACACGAATACACCGTGTGGGATACGGTGCAACTTCCCGAAGGCAAAGTGATTTTGCCAGGTGTGGTTTCGCACGCAACCAATGTGGTGGAACACCCAGAACTGGTAGCCCAGCGCATCATCCGCTTCGCTGAACGCGTGGGCCGCGAGAATGTGATCGCTTCAACCGACTGTGGTCTTGGCGGACGTGTTCACCCACAAATTGCCAACGCCAAGTTAGAAACCTTAGCCAAAGGTGCAGCCCTGGCAACCGAATATCTGTGGGGCCAGGATGCAGTAACACCGGCAGGAGCCCTGAGTAAAACAGTCCACTAACCAACCATAAATTTTGGATCACGAGTACCGGTCCCAAAAGCTCTGACTGGCCGGTCAGCAACCCTTTGTCGCTGTGACGGGGTGCTTTCAGATGATGATCCGGCCGTGAGCAACACCGCTCAACGGCAAGCATGGCGTAGGAAGTGTCGCTACACTTCACGCCCCGATGGAAAAGGGGATACCTTTTGTCTACGACAAATAACACCACCGACTATGTGGAAGCGTGGCCGCCCGCCCCACCCGGATACCAGACAGCCACCGATCAAATACACGCAGGCACCGACCAGCAGCTTCCGGCCCATCCGGTCCGCCAGCCACTATACTTATCGGCCGCCTACGAGTTTTCTTCACTGGAACAAGCCCGCGAAACCTTCGCGCAACGTCAACCAGGATTCACCTATTCTCGCACCGGCAACCCCACCGTTGCCCTATTGGAACGTCGCATTGCTGCCCTAGAGGACGGTGTTGGTGCGGTAGCCACCTCATCTGGACAAGCAGCCATCACCCTAGTGGCCCTGGCTCTGGCCGGACGGTCCGGGCAAAGACCCGATGGTGAACCTCACCCGGATATCCCTGCCGGACACGTAGTCGCCTCCAACCGGATTTATGGGGGCACCGCCGATCTGCTCAATGACACCCTGGCTGAAGCCGGGATCACCGTCACCTGGGTCGATCCGCACAGCCCCGCCGACTGGGAAGCCGCCATCACGGATCGCACCAGACTGTTTTTGGTCGAATCCGTGGGCAATCCGCACGGCGACCTGGCCGATATTCCCGCCCTGGCCGATATCGCAAACCGTCACGGCGTCGTCCTGACCGTGGATAATACCCTGGCCACCCCGTATTTGGTGCAACCAGGCACACTCGGGGCCCACCTGGTAGTACATTCACTCACCAAATACTTACTGGGCAACGGTAGCTGTTTGGCCGGTGCCATCGCTGCCACCGGAACCTTCAAACCCAGCCAGAATCCGGCCCGGTGGCCACAACTAACCGCCCCGCGCACCCGGTTTGGGAACCAATCCTTGGTCGATGGATTTGGTGACGACGGCGCTCTACTGCATCTGATCCGTGCCCAACTGCTCAATGACACCGGACCAACCTTGTCTGCACATAACGCACAACAAGTCCTTGACGGCATCGAGACCCTCGATGTTCGGCTACAACGCCACTGTGCCAACGCCGAAGAGCTCGCCCGCCGACTGACCACCCACCCAGCGGTGCGCTTGGTTCGACACCCCAGCCTGCCAGACTCCCCCGATCACACCATCGCCACACGCGACTACCCGCGCGGTACCGGTGGCGTCCTCTCATTTGAACTGGACACTGATATCACCGGAGTACAACGGTTCTTTGATTCCCTGAAACTATTCAAAATTGCCGCCAATCTGGGTGATGCCCGCTCCATGGCCGTTCACCCGGCCTGGACCACACACTGTCGGCTCACACCCGAACTTGCCAAAGCCGGTGAAATCACCGAATACACCGTCCGGTTGGCTATTGGCCGGGAAGACGTCGAAGACCTTTGGGCTGACCTGCAAGCCTCCTTGGATCTGCTCCGCCCAGCCACCGCACCCGTGTCAGCACAGAAAGTGAGCGCGTAATGACTGACCTCTCCACTGAACATCAACTGTTACGCTCCGGATTTCGTACCCAAGCGGTCCATGCTGGACAAGAGCCTGACCCACTGACCGGTGCGGTGATCCAGCCGATCTATCAAACCTCAACCTTTGCCCAGCCCGGGGTTGAAACCCTCAAAAGTGGGTATGAATATTCTCGGGGTGGTAACCCAACACGCACCGCACTTGAAGCCCAGCTTGCCGCACTAGAACACGGTACGGCAGCCTTCTCCTTTGCCTCGGGAATTGCTGCCGAAGATGCCCTGCTGCGTGCCACCCTGCGTCCGGGCGATACCGTGGTGGCCGCTGCCGAAAGTTACGGGGGCACCCACCGATTACTAACTCAGCTGTATGCTCGCTGGGGCATTCACACCATCTTTGTATCACCTCAAAATCCCACAGAGTTGGAAAATGCCCTGGCCGATCCGACGGTGCAACTGGTCTGGTTAGAAACCCCGACCAACCCGCTATTGACCGTGGTCGATATACATGCGTGGGCCGAACTCGCCCACGCCCACGATGCGCTGCTGGTGGTAGACAACACATTCGCCTCCCCCGCATTGCAAACCCCAATAACACTGGGTGCCGACGCCGTAGTGCATTCCACCACCAAATACATTGGAGGCCACTCCGATGTGCTCGGCGGTGCAATCGTCGTCGGCGACGCGATCTGGGAAGACCAACCCCTTGCCGAACTTTTGGCCTTCCAGCAGTTCGCCGGCGGAGCCGTGGCCGGACCCCAGGATGCGTTCCTGACTTCTCGCGGGCTCAAAACCCTTGGGGTGCGGATGAAACAGCACTGCGAGAATGCCGGGATTATTGCCGAATGGTTGCAATCTCGGGCTGTTGTCAAAAACGTGTATTATCCGGGCTTGGAATCACATCCAACCCACCATCTGGCTCGTGAGCAGATGTCTGGATTTGGTGGCGTCATCTCTCTGCAGGTTCACGGTGGTGAAGCTGCTGCACGACGCGTCGCCGAAGCAACAAAGACATTCCTACTGTCGGTAAGTCTGGGCGGTATTGAATCGCTGATTTCTCATCCGGCAACTATGACCCATGGTTCAACCCGTGACACCCCGCAAGCTCCACCGGCCGACGTCGTACGTCTGTCAGTTGGTATCGAAGATGCCGAAGACCTCATTGACGATTTGGAACAAGCCCTAGCCCAGGTCTTCTAACTCAACGTAGATATTCTAACAATCTTGTCACCGGGCTCGCCGGTGAATATGAAAGGAATCCACAGTGACTACCGAAACCACAAATTCAACTGATTCTCGCAACTACGGAAAAGTATATAAACAGCAGACCCCGGACATCCTGAAAGTCTGGGGTGAATTCAACAACGTGGTGTTCTCTGAAGACCGCGAGATCCCAGTGAAATACTTAGAGCTCATTGCCCTTGGCGTGGCATTTACTACCCAGTGCGAGTTTTGCATCGAAGGGCACACGGCCAAAGCAGTTGAAGCTGGTGCCACCGATACCGAAATCGCTGAAGCCGCATGGGTCGCTTCTGCCCTGCGTGCTGGCGGCGCATTCACTCACGGACGTGTGGCATTCCAAGTGGCTGATGACCACAGCCATCAACACTAAGTATCCCCCACACAAGATCAGTTCAGAAAGGATCCAGACTTCGGCTTGAGCCGATGCCTGATCCCTTGAAACCATAAAAATAGCAAAAAGTGTCTGGCACATTCTGCTACGCAATGTGCCAGACACTTTTATAATCTCGGTTGAGTTAAATCCTTCTGAGATACCTACTTGGCGGAGTGACAACATCTCAAAAGCTGATGCCTTCGTTTTAGACGCTCACAGGAACCGAGTTGACCAGTGGGAAGACATCAGTTGCGATGCGTTCGAGCTCATCTGGCAGCGGAGAAGACTGGATGAGTAACAGATCTAACCCAACATCCTCATAGGCTCGAATTTTCTCGGCAACTTGTTCTGGTGTGCCCACCAATTGGGGACGCAGTCCCCGGGTGCCCACCGCATATTCGCGTGCCGAAATTTTAAAGTCTAGCGTCGAATTTTCCGTAAATTCTTTAAACGACGCATAGCCTGGCGCATTGGGATCAACCGTTGTAATACGTTCTAGTTCTTCGTATGCTTCGCGTTCCGTGTCCCGAACAATCACATAAGCAGACATCGCAAATTCCCGCATAGGTGGCTTGTCCTTTGAAGCACGCAGTTGGTTCATCGCCGCAATTTTTTCCGCAATTTCCTCAACCGTTCCCCCATGCATGGCATAAGCATCAGCAAAATTGGAGATCGCATCACGCCCCACGGCTGATTCACCGCCTGCAAAGATACCTAACGGAGATTCAAGCTTCGGCTCAACTATCGTTTCGTTAGCTTCAAAATATTTGCCACGGAAGCTGTAAGGACTTTCCTGCAGTGCACCACTAAGAACCTGAACAAATTCGGCAGCCTGGTCATAACGTTCGTCATGGGGAGGAAACTGTCCATTGAACTGTTTGGCTTCCTCAGCCCACCACGCAGCAACGACGTTAAGACACAGACGTTCTGGCGCAATAGAGTTGATAGTCGAAATTCTTTTTGCGGCAACTGTTGGAAGATGAAATCCTGGACGTATTGCCGTCATTACACGCAATTGCTCCGTGACGGCCAACACCGCTGCAGTCAATGACCACGCTTCCAGACTGGGCGCTTCGATACCTTTGCGATCATTGAGATAAAGCTCTGGAATTAGGGTTGTGTGATAACCCAGTCGGTCTGCTTCCAAGGAGATTTTTTTGATTGTTTCCCAGGTTGGCGGCATATTTTCGTCTTCAATATTGCGTAAGAATCCGCCGTAGACTGGCGTCCAGTATCCAAAATGCATGAAGTTACTACTCTTTCTATATCGTGACGGTTCGCAACTGAGCGGCGACTAAAGCTTGTTCTAGATCAGCGATCAAATCATCTGGGTCCTCTAACCCGATAGAAAGTCGCACAGTGGCACGGGAAAACCCTGCGTGCGCCAGTTGCTCATCGGAAAAATGGGAATGGGTTGTGGTCGCAGGATGGATCACCAACGAGCGGGCATCGCCAATGTTGGCGGCTAACGTGAAGCATTGCAAACCATTAACGAACCTGGGGACAGCGTCCTCACCGTCAACCAAATCGATGGATAAAATGCTGGGTGCGCCCTTGTGCAATGATGCCTGTGCCTCGGCACTACTTGGATCTCCACTTGCCAGCGGATGATACACGCGTTGAATGCCAGGGTGGTTTTGCAAAAAGCCCACAATTTTTCGAGTATTCGCAGACATCTTGGCGATTCGAATATCTAGGGTCTCTAACCCCAGCAAAATTTCATGAGCATTAAATGGGGATAATGTTGGCCCCAAATCATGGACTAATTTAGTACGGGCATAGACTAATAATGCACTACTATCGGCGCCAAATGTATCCCATAAGACGACGTCACCAACGCGTTGGAAGGGTTCAGTTAAGTGAGGCCAACGTTCTGGGTTAGCTCCAAAGTCAAAGGTCCCCAAATCAACAATGGCACCGGCAAGTGAAGTCCCGTGACCACCCAAGTGTTTCGTCGCTGAGTACACCACGATATCTGCCCCATAATCTTTGACCTTTATCAATGCTGGCGTGGCAACGGTATTGTCAATAATCAACGGGACACCAGAATCATGGGCAATATCAGCTAATTTACGAATATCAAGGATGCTAGCAGTCGGGTTGCCGATACTTTCGGCAAAGAATGCCTTGGTCCGATGAGTCACCGCATCACGCCATGCTTCATGGTCGTGCGGATCTACCAAGGTGCAATCGATATCGAAATCTTTGAAAGTATCAACCAGTAAATCCATCGTGCCACCATAGAGCGTGCTTGAAGCAACAATATGGTCTCCGGATTTAGCTAGCGCCAGCAGTGCAATCGCCACTGCAGCCTGTCCCGATCCAGTCGCCAGTGCAGCTACACCATCATCAAGGGCCGCCAACCGCTGTTCTAAAGTGATCTGCGTCGGGTTTCCGGTGCGACTGTAAACATTGCCTTGACGGCGCAAAGCAAAAATATCTCGTGCATGCTCCCATGAGGAAAATTCATAGGCGGCCGACTGATAGATAGGTACTGTGACAGGATTTTGGGGTGTTGAAGCAGAATATCCAGTTCGGACCTGCCGAGTTCCCAGACCACTCATAAAACTTCCTTCGTCAAAATATGTTGCGCTCTATAATCCGGCTCCATTCAGAAAACTATTGCTCGCGAGTTTGAGCGCCTCTAGCAATTCATCGATCACGTTAGCTATAGCAAAAATGATGTGCAATCGATTGAAACAAGCTGCAGCGAAAGCACTCATATGAAGATTCATGACTACGCTGCACTTGCCCATGTTGGTGCCAAACGAGCCATCCACCCAGCCATTAAAGCAGTGGTGCTGGCACAGCACGCGGCTGAAGGCAGCTACTTCTGAGGCAACACTAGGACTCACGACGTAAACGAGTGTGACGGATCAAAGCCGAATTGCTCATAATTGGCTCCAAGGTCAAAGGGCTCGACTCCCAGACCAGTGATTATCCTGACTCACCCATATGACGGTCCTTGAAGAATTCAGGATGTACCTACTCTCCCACCTGGAAGGAATAAGGATGTCGCAAAAACGTCAATTGCATTTAGGCGCAGTACTTAGAGGAGCCGGAGGTGTTGGCGAACATGGAGTGTGGCGAGATGCAGAGGTTCCCGTGGATGCAAGCATTAATATCGACTATTACATCGAACAGGCCCGATTGGCAGAAGAAGCCAAATTCGACCTAATTTTCGTCGTCGATAGTCATTACATCACCCCAGCGTCTCCGCCTCACTACTTGAATCGTTTTGAACCCTTTACCGTGCTGTCTGCTCTAGCGACCCAGACAAAAAATATTGGTCTGGTCGGCACCATCACGACTTCATTTGAAGAACCTTTCCTGGTTGCCCGAAGGTTTGCTTCCTTAGACCTCATCAGTCGAGGTCGCGCCGGATGGAATGTAGTGACCAGCGGTGATGAGGGTACGGCGAAACTTTTCGGCATTTCGGAGCACTTCGATTATGAGCACCGGTACACGCGTGCTGAAGAACACGTCCGGTTAGTTCAGAAACTCTGGGACACTTACGAGGACGACGCTTTCCCTCGAAACACCACGACCGGCGAATTTCTTAACCCAGAAAAATTCCACCCGGTGAACCATCAAGGGCGGCACTTCCAGCTTGAAGGCCCGCTGAATATCTCGCGTTCGCAACAGGGACAGCCCGTCATTTTCCAAGCCGGTGATTCTGAATTCGGTCGGAACTTAGGCGGCAGCATCGGCGAAGGAATCTTCACCCATCAAGCAACGCTGCAGGATGCCAAAGCTTTTCGTGAAGATATCCGCAACCGTGCACTCCAACATGGCCGCAATCCCGATCATTTGATAATTATGCCCGGAATTGACGTCGTAGTTGGTGATACTGATGCGCAAGCACGTGAACTAGAAAAAGAAATACACCAACAAGATGCTGATTTCGACAAATCCCTCAAACAGTTTGGTCGCTCATTTGGGTGGCACGATTTCACTCAATATGATCTCGATGCCCCGTTCCCAGATCTGACAGGCTTGGGAGATAACAGCTTTAAAACTCGCGCCGATGCCGTCCGTTCCCGAGCTCGCGAACATGGACTAACGCTGCGACAAGTGATAGAGGAATTTGGCACCCCACAGCCTTCGCCTTTTGTAGGTAGTCCTGAAACCGTAGCGAACCTTATCCAAGAATGGTTTGAAAACGGCGGCGTCGACGGTTTTAACATTCACTACCGTACCCACAGACAGTTCAAACGCTTCACTAACGAGGTCTTACCTATACTGCGCTCCCGGTCGATAGTACGCAGTGACTACGAGTCCTCGACTTTAAGGGGCAATCTGGGGCTACCAGTTCCAGAAAATCAGAATACCGCGAACACACGACTCGCCCAGCAGGTATTCGTATGATCGATAACTTCTTTGCCACCGTCTCGCCGAAAAGAACTGGCCAGCTTAAACGAGCACGACAGTTTTCCATACTGGCGTTGATAGTGGCACTGATATTGACGGCTTGTAGTTCGCCTGCCGCATTTCGTACTGACTCAGGTCAAGATATTGTGCAGTGGGGAGTTTCAGGCGATCCGCCCGGCAACTGGGACCCTGTCGTCACCGGAGCCACAAGTGCAACTCATATGATGACTCCGATCTACGAGCCGCTGTTGAATCTCGACGAAGATGGTAATCCAGCTCCCGGTTTAGTTGAATCGTGGGAATACAACGACGAAGGCACCGCTGTGACGTTCACGTTGCGGGAAGGACTGACATTCCATGACGGTAGTTCAGTCAACGCTGAAGCAGCTAAATCCTACATCGATCGAGCCATCGAACAACCCAATTCCGCACTGACTGGCTCGTATAATAATATCGATAACGTTGTCGCTGACGACGAGCTGAATTTTACGGTTCATTTGAAATCCGTGGACTATCAGATTCCGTATCTCTTTGCCATTCGTGCCGGTCTACTAACCAGTCAAGAGGCTGTTGAAGAGGACCCCGAAGAGTTTAATGCCACTAATCCAGTGGGAGCCGGTCCGTTCAAAGTCGTCGAGCTAGAACCAGAGTCCAAGATTGTGTTAGAAAAATTTGACGACTACTGGAACGCCGATGAAATTTATATTGATCGAATCGAAATCGACTTCGGCATCGACGAAAATAGTATCGTTCCAGCAGCTCAGGCTGGCATTTACAATTTCATCACGATGCGTGATTCGGCTTCCGTTGATTCCGCTGAACGTGCCGGGCTGAACCTTGTAGAAGACCTCTCACAAAACTGGCTTGTCGGGTTTCTCAGCATTAATAACAACATTGATCCCTTCAATGATCCCAAAGTAATTGAAGCGATCCGACATGCTGTGAGCTCAGAGGAAATCGTAGCACGCGC
>Ga0079225_10000368_pt1 | contig 24241 bp, 20 predicted proteins | sample Poulit2012_FD_76344 | JGI IMG/M metagenome (GOLD analysis project Ga0079225, IMG submission 76344) | Agricultural soil microbial communities from Georgia to study Nitrogen management - Poultry litter 2012 | ecosystem: Environmental > Terrestrial > Soil > Agricultural land | place: USA: Georgia... | reverse complement strand
TGCGGCGCCGGTTCAGCCCGCGGCGCGTGCCCGCGCGAGGCGCTCGGCGACCGCGGTGAGGAACTCCTCGCTGGTCTGCCACGGCTGGTCGTCGCCGATCAGAAGCGCCAGGTCCTTGGTCATCTGACCGCCCTCGACGGTGTCGACGACGGCCTGCTCGAGGGTGGCGGCGAACTCGGTCACCTGCGGGGTGTCGTCGAGTTTGCCGCGATGTTCCAGCCCCCGGGTCCAGGCGAAGATCGAGGCGATCGGGTTGGTGGAGGTCGGTTTGCCCGCCTGGTACTGGCGGAAATGGCGGGTCACGGTGCCGTGCGCGGCTTCGGACTCCACCGTCTTGCCGTCGGCGGTCATCAGCACCGAGGTCATCAACCCCAGCGAACCGTAGCCCTGCGCGACGATGTCGGATTGCACATCCCCGTCGTAGTTTTTGGCCGCCCACACGTAGCCGCCCTCCCATTTGAGCGACTGGGCGACCATGTCGTCGATCAGGCGGTGCTCGTAGCTGAGCCCGGCGGCGTCGAAGTCGGCCTTGAACTCGTCGGCGAAGATGGCGGCGAACTCGTCTTTGAACATGCCGTCGTAGGCCTTGAGGATGGTGTTCTTCGTCGACAGGTAGACCGGGTAGTCGACGTCGAGGGCATAGCGGAACACCGCGCGGGCGAAGTCGCGGATCGAGTTCCGAAAGTTGTACATGCCCATGATCACCCCGCCGTCGTCGGGCATGCGCACCACCTCGTGCACGATCGGTTCGGATCCGTCGTCGGGGGTGAACGTCAACGTCACCGTGCCGGGCCGGTCGATCTTCGCATCGGTGGCGCGGTACTGGTCGCCGAACGCGTGGCGGGCGATCACGATCGGCTTGCTCCAGCCGGGCACCAGCCGCGGAATGTTGTCGATCACGATCGGCGCACGGAAGATCGTGCCACCCAGAATGTTCCGGATCGTTCCGTTGGGTGAACGCCACATGTGTTTGAGGCCGAACTCGTCCACCCTCGCCTCATCGGGAGTGATCGTGGCGCATTTGACGCCGACGCCGTGCTTCTGGATGGCGTGGGCGGCGTCGACGGTCACCTGATCGTCGGTGGCGTCGCGGTTCTCGATGCCCAGGTCGTAGTAGTCCAGGTCGATGTCCAGGTGCGGCAGGATCAGCATGTCTTTGATCCACTGCCACAGCACGCGGGTCATCTCGTCACCGTCGAGGTCGACGACGGTGCCGCGCACCGGGATCCTGGCCGGGGTAGCCATCGATCGGATCGCGTTCAGCTCTGCGGGTTCAGCACGTCGTTGAAGGTCGCGCTCGGCCGCATCACCGCGGTGGTCAATTCGTCGTCGGGCAGGTAGTAGCCGCCGATATCGACGGGGTTGCCCTGCACCTCGTTGAGTTCGCTGATGATGGCGTCCTCGTTTTTGGCCAGGGAATCGGCGAGCGCGGCGAAGTGTTTCTGCATCTCCTTGTCCTCGCTCTGGACGGCCAGCTCCTGGGCCCAGTACAGGGCGAGGTAGTACTGGCTGCCGCGGTTGTCGAGTTCGCCGGTCTTGCGCGACGGGCTCTTGTCGTTCTCCAACAGCTTGCCGATCGCCGAATCCAGGGTCTTACCAAGAACCTTGGCGTGCTCGCCGCCGGTTTTGACACCCATGTCATCCAGGCTGGCGCCCAGCGCCAAGTACTCACCGAGGGAGTCCCACCGCAGGTGGTTCTCCTCCACGAGCTGCTTGACGTGCTTGGGCGCCGAGCCGCCCGCGCCGGTCTCATACAGCCCACCGCCGGCCATCAGCGGCACGATCGACAGCATCTTGGCGCTGGTCCCCAACTCCAGGATCGGGAAGAGGTCGGTGAGGTAGTCGCGCAGGATGTTTCCGGTCGCCGCGATGGTGTCGAGCCCGCGGATGAGTCGCTCCAGGGTGTAGCGCATCGAACGCACCTGGGACATGATCTGGATGTCCAGGCCCTCGGTGTCGTGGTCTTGCAGGTAGGTCTTGACCTTGGCGATCAGCTCGTTCTCGTGCGGCCGGTAGGGGTCGAGCCAGAACAGCACCGGCATCCCCGACACCCGGGCGCGGTTGACCGCCAACTTCACCCAGTCGCGGATCGGGGCGTCGTGCACGATGCACATCCGCCAGATGTCACCGGCCTCGACGTCCTGGGTCAACAGCACCTCCCCGGTGGCCAAATCGACGATGTTGGCCACCCCGTCCTCGGGCACCTCGAAGGTCTTGTCGTGCGAGCCGTACTCCTCGGCCTGCTGGGCCATCAGCCCCACGTTGGGCACCGTCCCCATCGTCGCCGGGTCGAAGGCGCCGTTGGTCTTACAGAAGTTGATGATCTCCTGGTAGATCCGGGCGAACGTGGACTCGGGGTTGACCGCCTTGGTGTCCTTCTGGCGCCCGTCGGCGCCGTACATCTTGCCGCCGGCGCGGATCATCGCCGGCATCGACGCGTCGACGATCACGTCGCTGGGCGAGTGGAAGTTGGTGATGCCCTGGGCGGAATCCACCATCGCCAACTCGGGCCGGTGCTCATGGCAGGCGTGCAGGTCCTCGATCACCTCGTCGCGCTGCGACTGCGGCAGCGTCTCGATCTTGTCGTAGAGATCGGCCATGCCGTTGTTGACGTTGACCCCGAGCTCGTCGAAGAGCTCGTGGTGTTTGGCGAACGCATCCTTGTAGAAGACCTTGATCGCGTGGCCGAACACGATCGGGTGGGAGACCTTCATCATCGTCGCCTTGACGTGCAGCGAGAACATCACGCCGGTCTTGCGCGCATCCTCCATCTGTTCCTCGTAGAACTCGCGCAACGCCTTGGCGCTCATGAACATCGAGTCGATGACGTCGCCGTCCAGCAGCGACACCTTGGGCTTGAGCACCACCGTGTTGCCGCTGCGGGTCAGCAGCTCCATCTTGACGTCGCGGTCCCGATCCAGCGTCATCGACTTCTCGCTGTCGTAGAAGTCGCCGTGGCGCATGTGCGCGACGTGGGTACGTGATGCCATCGACCACTCGCCCATGCTGTGCGGGTGCTTGCGGGCGTACTCCTTGACCGCCTTGGGGGCGCGCCGATCGGAGTTCCCCTGCCGCAGCACCGGGTTGACCGCACTGCCCAGGCATTTGGCGTAGCGCTTCTGCAGCGCCCGCTCCTGATCGGTTTTGGGGCTCTCCGGGTAGTCGGGGACCTTGAAGCCCTTGGCCTGCAGCTCCTTGACGGCGGCCAGCAGCTGCGGCACCGACGCGCTGATGTTGGGCAGCTTGATGATGGTGGTCTCGGGCAGCTGGGTCAGCCGGCCCAGCTCACCGAGGTTGTCGGTAACCCGCTGCTCCTCGGTGAGATAGTCGGGGAACTCCGCCAGCACCCGTGCCGCCACCGAGATGTCGCTGGTCGCCACGTTGATGCCGGCCGGTGCGGTGAACGCCCGCACCACCGGCAGGAAGCCGTGGGTCGCCAGCATGGGCGCCTCATCGGTGAGGGTGTAGATGATGGTCGGCTGGTCGGCGCACATGGTCTATCTCCCGGCGTCACTATGCGGTCGGATATCGAGCGGCACCGTGTTTGCCACGGTGCCTATCACCGTATCGCGTGCCGGGTCGGTGGTGGCGCTGAAGGGGTCGTGGGTCACCGGGGCCCGCCGCGGGGGCCACCGCGTCGGAGGTGGGGCCGTTTTGCCTGGCACCACGCCCGCACGGCGTCAGGTGGCGGCCGATCAACGTCGTGCGATAGGCTGCTGATTGGTTCTGAGTGCCAGCGCGAAGCCCCGGCTTGCTGGCCGGCAACCCTCCAACCGCGGTGGGGTGCCCCGGGTGATGACCAGGTTGAGTAGCCGCCGCCGGCTACACGGCAAGCGCGGGTCCGCTTTTGTGACGGGCCCCCAGAGCAGACAGGGGAGCCTGATGTGTGCCCAACGGTACGGGTTCGCGATGTGTTGTAGCCACTGACGACCGGGACCCCCGGATACCGCCGACCGACAGCCTGCGGCCATCCCGGGCTCTCGACCGCGCACCGCATTGCCAGCATTGTCAATCCGAACAGAAAGCACCCGAACCGAATGAGTGCCGAGACCGCCAACGATCCGGACCCCAGCGCGCACTGGTCGTTTGAGACCAAGCAGGTTCACGCCGGTCAGGTTCCCGACCCGACGACCAACGCGCGGGCCCTACCGATCTACCAGACCACCTCCTACCTCTTCGACGACACCGATCACGCCGCCGCGCTGTTCGGCCTGGAGGTGCCGGGGAACATCTACACCCGGATGATGAACCCGACCAGCGATGTCGTGGAGAAGCGGATCGCGGCGCTGGAAGGCGGCGTGGCCGCGCTGCTGCTGTCGGCGGGGCAGGCGGCCAGCTCGTTCGCGATTTTGAACCTGGCCGGCGCCGGGGACCACATCGTGTCCAGCCCGCGGCTCTACGGCGGCACCCACAACCTGTTCCACTACACGTTGAAAAAGGTGGGCATCGAGTTCACCTTCGTCGACGACCCCGACGACCTGGAGTCCTGGCGTCAGGCGGTCCGCCCCAACACCAAGGCGCTGTTCGCCGAGACGATCTCCAACCCGAAGATCGATGTGCTCGACGTGCCGGGGGTGGCCGAGGTCGCCCACAGCAACCGGGTGCCGTTGATCGTCGACAACACCATCCCCACCCCCTATCTGCTCCAGCCGATCGCCCACGGCGCCGACATCGTGGTGCACTCGGCGACGAAGTACCTCGGCGGGCACGGCACCGCGATCGCCGGGGTGCTCGTCGACGGCGGCACCTTCGACTGGACCCAGGGCCGCCACCCCGGGTTCACCACCCCCGACCCGAGCTACAACGGGGTGGTCTACGCCGACCTCGGCGCCCCGGCGTTCGCCCTCAAGGCCCGGGTGCAGCTGCTGCGCGACTACGGCTCGACGCCGTCGCCGTTCAACGCGTTCCTGATCGCCCAGGGCCTGGAGACGTTGAGTCTGCGGGTGGAACGCCACGTCGCCAACGCACAGCGGGTCGCGGAGTTCCTCGCCGGACGCGACGACGTGCTCGGCGTCAACTACGCGGGGCTGCCCAGCTCGCCGTGGCACCGGTTGGGCAAGAAGCTGGCCCCCCGCGGCACCGGCGCGGTGTTGTCGTTCGAGCTGGCCGGCGGGGTGGCCGCCGGCAAGGCGTTCGTCAACGCGCTGCAGTTGCACAGCCACGTCGCCAACATCGGTGACGTCCGCTCGCTGGTGATCCACCCGGCCTCGACCACCCATTCCCAGCTCACCCCGGAGGCGCGGCTGGCCAGCGGGGTCAGCCCCGGGCTGGTGCGTCTGGCGGTCGGCATCGAAGGCATCGACGACATCCTGGCCGACCTGGAACGCGGGTTCGCGGCCGCGGCCGCGGTCGCCGACGGCGACCCCGCGGCGGCCCGTTGAGGAGACCTCCGGTGACGATCTCCGACGTGCGCACCCAGACCCTGCCGCCGCAGGGTGAGACCGGCGTGGTCGACATCGGCGCGCTGACCCTGGAGAGCGGCACCGTGCTCGACGACGTCGGCATCGCGGTGCAGCGCTGGGGTGAGCTCTCCGCGGCCCGCGACAACGTCGTGATGGTGCTGCACGCGCTGACCGGCGATTCCCATGTGACCGGCCCGGCCGGGCCGGGCCACCCCACCCCCGGCTGGTGGGACGGGGTGGTCGGCCCGGGCGCACCGCTCGACACCGACCGGTGGTGCGTGGTGGCGACCAACGCGCTGGGCGGATGCCGCGGATCCACCGGTCCGGGCTCGCCGGCCGGCGACGGCCGACCGTGGGGATCCCGGTTCCCGGCGACCACGATCCGCGATCAGGTCGCCGCCGACCTCGCCGCCCTGGCCGCGCTCGGCATCACCGAGGTGGCCGCGGTGGTCGGCGGGTCGATGGGCGGGGCCCGGGCGCTGGAGTGGATCGTCGGGCATCCGCACACGGTTCGGGCCGGTCTGCTGCTGGCGGTCGGGGCGCGGGCCACCGCCGACCAGATCGGCACCCAGAGCACCCAGATCGCGGCGATCACCGCCGACCCGCACTGGCAGGGCGGCGACTATCACGGCACCGGCCGCTCCCCCGAGGCCGGCCTGGACGTCGCGCGCCGGATCGCGCATTTGACCTACCGCGGCGAGGCGGAACTGGATCGCCGGTTCGCCAACACCGCCCAGGACGGCGAGGACCCGGCCGCCGGCGGGCGTTACGCGGTGCAGAGCTACCTGGAACACCAGGGCGGCAAGCTGGTCTCCCGGTTCGATGCGGGCAGCTACGTCACGCTCACCGATGCGCTGTCGAGCCACGACGTCGGCCGCGGTCGCGGCGGGGTCGCCGCCGCGCTGCGCGGCTGCCCGGTGCCGGCGGTGGTCGGCGGCATCACCTCCGACCGGCTCTACCCGCTGCGGCTGCAGCAGGAGTTGGCCGATCTGCTGCCCGGCTGCGACGAGTTGAGCGTGATCGACGCCGACTACGGCCACGACAGTTTTCTGCTGGAGGCCGACGCGGTCGCTGCGCTGATCCGCCGCACCCTGGAGTTGGCCGCGGATCGGGACGCGCGGCGACGGTGACCGGCACCCGCAAGGATCGCTCCCGCTCGTTCGGGTCGCAGGCCGCCGCCTACGAGCGGGGCCGGCCCTCCTACCCGCCGGAGGCCATCGACTGGCTGCTGCCGGGCCACGCGCACACCGTGTTGGATCTGGGCGCGGGCACCGGCAAGCTGACCACCCGGCTGGTGGAGCGCGGCCTGGAGGTGATCGCGGTCGACCCGATCGCCGAGATGCTCGAGGTGCTCAGCTCCGCGCTGCCGGACACCCCGGCGCTGTTGGGGACCGCCGAGGAGATCCCGCTGCCCGACGCCAGCGTCGACGCGGTGCTGGTGGCCCAGGCCTGGCACTGGTTCGATCCCGCCCGGGCGGTGCCCGAGATCGCGCGGGTGTTGCGCCCCGGCGGTCGGCTGGGGCTGGTGTGGAACACCCGCGACGACCGATCGGGCTGGGTGCGCGCCCTCGACGAGATCATCGGCCACGAGGATGCGCGCGCCCTGCTCGACGACGGTGTCGCGCTGCCCGCGCCGTTCACCGACGTCGCGACCCGCCGGGTCGAATGGACCAACTATCTGACCCCGCAGGCGCTGATCGACCTGGTGGCCTCGCGCAGCTACTGCATCACCTCCCCGGGCGCGGTGCGCACCCAGACCCTCGACCGGGTGCGGCGCTTGCTGGCCACCCACCCGGCGCTGGCCGGCGCCACCGGGCTGGCGCTGCCCTACATCACCGTCGGCATGCGGGCCACGCTCGCCGAGACCGGTCGCCACCCGACACACGGGGACCGCACCGAAGTGTGACCGCGCCGTGGCGCAAACGTGACCCGCGTCGGTCAGGGTGTGAGGGATGCGCCTTCGCACCCCGGCCCTCGCCGCCGCCCTGCTGACCTCGACGGTGCTGGCCGCCGCGCCCGCGCGGGCCGAACCGGTCGACGACACCTTCCTGCAGACCCTCGACCGCATCGGGGTCTCCTACGACGACCCGGCCGCCGCGGTCGATCTGGGCCAGTCGGTCTGCCCGGCGTTGCAGGAACCGGGCGCCGACGCGGCGTCGACCGCGGCCAAGATCGCCGGGCGCGACGGGATCCAGGCCGCCCTGGCCGGGCTGTTCACCAGCATCGCGATCTCCACCTACTGTCCGCAGACGATGGGGTCGCTGGCCGACGGTCAGGTCCCGGACCTGCCGGTGCTGCGCGACATTCCCGGGCTGGCGGCGTCGCCGGCGGCCTAGCTGCGGCCTAGCTGGTGCCCAGCGGGTCGATGGTGGCGGCGGTGCGCACCATCGCCGCGGCGACCAGCGCGGTGGTGGCGACGTCGGTGCTGCGCCCGCGCACCACCAGCAGGCCGGCCCGGGCGTCGGAGAGCACCAGCCGCAGCACCGCGGCCACCCCCACTCCGATCCCGATCAACAGCGCGCCGCGCCGCCAGAACCCGGCGCCGGCGAGCACGAACGCGGCCACGAACACCAGGGCGACGAGCAGAATCGGCCACTGGGCGCCCGCGGCCGTGCGCACCGCGTCACCGAGGCGGGTGAGCGCACCGCTCATCGCGCCGCCTCGGCCATCTCGACGACGTTGGTCAGCAGAAACGCCCGGGTCAGCGGGCCCACCCCGCCGGGGTTGGGCGAGACGTGCCCGGCGACCTCCCAGACGTCGGGGTGCACGTCGCCGACCAGCCCGTCGTCGGTGCGGCTGACCCCCACGTCGACCACCGCGACCCCCGGGCGCACCATGTCGGCGGTGAGCAGGTGCGGCACCCCCACCCCGGCCACCACGATGTCGGCCTGCCGGGTCAGCGCGGCCAGATCGCGGGTGCCGGTGTGGCACAGCGTCACGGTGGCGTTCTCCGATCGGCGGGTCAAAAGCAGCCCCAACGGCCGCCCGACGGTGACCCCGCGGCCGATGACCACCACGTGCGCACCGGCGATCGCGATGTCGTAGCGGCGCAGCAGGTGCACGATGCCGCGCGGGGTGCACGGCAGCGGCGCCGCGGTGCCCAGCACCAGATGCCCGAGGTTCGTCGGGTGCAGCCCGTCGGCGTCCTTGGCGGGATCCACCCGGCCCAGGGCGGCGTTCTCGTCGAGCCCGCGCGGCAGCGGCAGCTGCACGATGTATCCGGTGCACTCCGGGCTGGCGTTGAGTTCGTCGATGGTGTCGTTGAGCTGCGCGGCACCGACGTCGGCGGGCAGGTCGCGGCGCAGCGAGGTGATGCCGACCTTGGCGCAGTCGTTGTGTTTGCCGCGCACGTAGGCCTGCGATCCGGGGTCGTCGCCGACCAGGATGGTGCCCAGCCCGGGGGTGCGGCCGGCGTCGGTCAGTGCGGCCACCCGCTGCTTGAGGTCCACGAAGATCTCATCGCGCGTGGCCTTGCCGTCTAAGGTGATCGCCGCCATCCCGATATTCTGACATCGACGGTCCGTTCCGGCCGCAGCCCATCGGCGGACGACGGACCACCGAGACGGAGGAACACTCCCATGGCAGCCCACCCGCAGACCCCGCCGGACATCTTCAGCCCCGCCCGACTGGGTCCGGTCACGCTGCGCAACCGCGTCATCAAGGCGGCGACGTTCGAGGGACGCACGCCTGAGGCGCTGGTCACCGACGACCTGATCGAGTTTCACCGGGTGCACGCCGCCGGCGGGGTGGGGATGACCACGGTCGCCTACTGCGCGGTCACCCCCGGTGGACGCACCGAGGGCCGCCAGCTCTGGATGCGCCCGGAGGCCGTCCCCGGGCTGCAGCGGCTCACCGCCGCCGTGCACGCCGAGGGCGCGGCGATCAGCGCCCAGATCGGCCACGCCGGCCCGGTGGCCGACGCCCGCTCCAACAAGGCCACGGCGCTGGCCCCGATCCGGTTCTTCAACCCGATCGCGATGCGGTTCGCCAAACACGCCACCCGCGACGACATCGACGACGTCATCGCCGCCCACGCCGACGCCGCGCGGCTGGCCATCGATGCCGGCTTCGATGCGGTCGAGATCCACCTCGGCCACAACTATCTGGCCAGTTCGTTCCTGTCTCCGCTGGTCAACCGGCGTCGTGACGAGTTCGGCGGCTCGCTGGCCAACCGCGCCAAGGTGGCCCGCGGGGTGGTGCAGGCGGTGCGCCGGGCGGTGGCCGACCACGGTGGCAACACGATCGCGGTGACCGCCAAACTCAACATGAGCGACGGGGTGCGCGCCGGCATCGGCGTCGAGGAGGCGCTGACCACCGCCCGCTGGCTGCAAGACGACGGCGGGCTCGACGCGATCGAGCTGACCGCCGGCAGCTCCCTGGTCAACCCGATGTATCTGTTCCGCGGCGACGCCCCGGTGCGCGAGTTCGCCGCGGTGTTCAAGCCGCCGATGCGCTGGGGCATGCGGATGAGCGGGTCGAAGTTCCTGCGCCGCTACCCCTACCACGAGGCCTATCTGCTGCGCGACGCCGCGCTGTTCCGCGCCGAGCTCTCGCTGCCGCTGATCCTTCTCGGCGGGGTGACCGGCCGCGCCACCATGGACCGGGCGATGGCCGCGGGCTTCGAGTTCGTCGCCATGGGCCGAGCGCTGCTGGCCGAGCCCGACCTGATCAACCGGATCGCCGCCGCGGGCGACGGCGGGGCCGCGGTGCCGTCGAAGTGCACCCACTGCAACCTGTGCATGCCCAGCATCTACACCCGGACCTACTGCGCGGTGACCGGCGCGCCCAACTGAGCACCACTGATGCGCCGGGGCGCTGCGGGCAACCATTACAGTTGGTCGAATGAACCAGCCAGCCCCGCCGGCTCTTTCTGTCCGGTACGACGGGACTCAACGCACCTTCTCGGCCGGCCACGACGTCGTCGTCGGCCGCGACCTGCGTGCCGATGTCCGCATCGCGCACCCGTTGGTGTCGCGCACCCACGTGCTGCTGCGCTTCGACCAGGGCCGCTGGCTGGCGATCGACAACGACTCGCTCAACGGCATCTTCGTCAACGGCCACCGGGTGCCGGTGGCGACCCTCGGCGACGGCCAGACGATCCACCTCGGTAACCCCGACGGCCCGCCGCTGCACTTCGAGGTGGGCCGCCACCAGGGGGTGGCCGGCCGGCCCCCGCAGACCGCGATGATCCCGGCGGGCCAACCGGCCGCACCGGCGCCGCCGGCGCCCCCGGCGCGACAGGCACCACCAGCACCACAGGCACCACCAGCCTCGTGGCCGCCGCCGCACCAGCCGCCCCCGCCGTATCACGGCGCGCCGCCGCGCCCGCAGATCTACCCCGGCCGGCAGCCGGGCCCGCAACGCGCCCAGCCGGCCGCGCCGCCACCGGCGCCGACCCCACCGCCGGTCGCCGCGGCCTCGCCGCTGGCGTCGCCGCAGACCCGCCGCGCCCCGGTGGCGGCGACCCCGCCGGAGGAAGGCAACGTCGCCACCCGGATGGTCGACATCCTGGGACTGCGCCACGAGCCGGCCGCCCCCTCGAACGCGCTGACGATCGGGCGGTCCACCGACAACGACATCGTCATCCCCGACGTGCTGGCCTCCCGCCACCACGCGATGCTGGTGCCCACCCCGATCGGCACCGAGATCCGCGACAACCGCAGCATCAACGGCACGTTCGTCAACCGGGTGCGGATCGGCTCGGCGGTGCTCACCGAGGGCGACGTGGTCACCATCGGCAACGTCGACCTGGTGTTCACCAACGGCACCCTGGTGCGCAGCGCCGATGTGGCCACCAAGACCGGCGGCCTGGAGGTCAACAACGTCAACTTCACCGTCGAGCACGGCAAGCAGCTGATCTCCAACGTGGCGCTCACGTGCCGGCCGGGCACCCTGACCGCGATCATCGGCGGGTCGGGGGCCGGCAAGACCACACTGTCCCGGCTGATCGCCGGCTACACCCAACCCAGCAGCGGGTCGGTCACCTTCGAGGGCCACAACATCCACTCCGACTACGCGATCCTGCGCAGCCGCATCGGGATGGTTCCGCAGGACGACGTGGTGCACCGCCAGCTCACGGTGAACCAGGCGCTCGGTTACGCCGCCGAGCTGCGGCTGCCGCCCGACAGCACCAAGGCCGACCGCGATCAGGCGGTGGCCCAGGTGCTCGAGGAACTCGAGCTGACCAAGCACGCCGACACCCGGGTGGACAAGCTCTCCGGCGGCCAACGCAAACGCGCCTCGGTCGCCCTGGAGCTGCTCACCGGGCCGTCGCTGCTGATCCTCGACGAGCCGACGTCGGGACTCGACCCCGCCCTGGACCGCCAGGTGATGCTGATGCTGCGCCAGCTCGCCGACGCCGGACGCGTGGTGCTGGTCGTCACCCACTCGGTGTCGTTTCTGGACGTCTGCGACCAGATCCTGCTGCTGGCCCCCGGCGGCAAAACCGCCTACTGCGGTCCGCCCAGCCAGATCGGTGCGGCGATGGGCACCAGCAACTACGCCGACATCTTCGCCAAGGTCGGCGCCGACCCCGACGAGGCCAACCGCCGGTTCCTGGCCAGCGCGCATCGGCCGCCGCCGATGCCCGACGCGCAGAGCCCCGCCGACCTCGGTGAACCGCCACGCACCGACGTGCTGCGCCAGCTGTGGACGATCGCGCGAAGACAGGTCCGGCTGGTGGTCTCCGACCGCGGCTACTCGGTCTTCCTGGCGTTGCTGCCGTTCGTCGTCGGTGCCCTGTCGCTGACGGTGAAGGGCAGCGGCGGGCTCGGCGTCCCCGGCCCGGACGCCCCCACCGAACCGCAGTACGTGATGGTGCTGCTCAACATCGGTGCGGTGTTCATGGGCACCGCCCTGACCATCCGCGACCTGATCGGGGAACGGCCGATCTTCAAACGCGAACAGGCGGTGGGCCTCTCGACGTGGGCGTACCTGCTGGCCAAGATCGCGGTGTTCTGCGGGTTCGCTGTCGTGCAGGCGGCGATCGCCACCACGATCGTCATCGTCGGCAAGGGCGGTCCGGTCAAGGGGGCGCTGCTGTTCGGCAGCGGCAACAGCGGCGCCAACGTGGAATTGTTCCTCACCGTCGCCGGCACCTGTGTGGCCTCGGCGATCCTGGGGATGGCGCTCTCGGCGTTCGCCCAGTCCAACGAACAGATCATGCCGATGCTGGTGATCTCGATCCTGGGCCAGTTGGTGCTCTCCGGCGGCATGATCCCGGTCACCGACCGTATCGGGCTCTCGCAGGCCGCGTGGCTCACCCCGGCGCGCTGGGGTTACGCCGCGGGCGCCTCGACGATCGACTTCAACGAACTGGTCAACGTCCCGCAGATCCCCAAGGACCCGCTGTGGGACCACAAGTTGTCCACCTGGGTGCTCGACATGGCCATGCTCGCCGCGCTCTCGGTGGCCTTCACCGTGGTCGTGTGGTGGAAGAGCCGGCTCAAGATCAAACGGTGACCCCGCCGGCGCGCGATGCTCAGCTGCGGCGCAGCACCGCGACCAGGAAGTCGGCGTCGTCGCTGAACGGCCGCAGATCCCAGGTCGACAGCAGCAGGTCGGGGGTGAGCCCGGCGGCCGCGGCGTCGTCGAAGAACTGCGCGAACGCGTAGTCGCGGCCGGCACCGAACCCGATGACCGCCCGCCCGTCGTCGCTCAGGTGCGTCTGTAGGCGGGCGAGCACCCGCCCGCGGGTGCTCGGGGCGACGAACGTCATGACGTTGCCGGCGGAGACGATCAGGTCGAACGGCTCGCTGACCCCGCGCGCCGGCAGGTCGAGCTCGGCGAGATCGTCGACCAGCCACCGGGGCCCGGGGTGGTCCTGCTCGGCGGCCGCGATGAGTTCCGGGTCGACGTCCACGCCGACCACCCGGTGGCCCAGGGCGGCCAGGCGCCCACCGACGCGACCGGGCCCGCACCCGGCGTCGAGGATGCGCGCCCCGCGCGGGGCCATCGCGTCGATCATCCGTGCTTCGCCGTCCAGGTCGTCCCCGGCGCGTGCCATGGCGCGGAACCGCTCGATGTACCACTGTGAGTGTCCGGGGTCGGCCGCCACTTTCTGCATCCACAGGCTCTGTTCGACCATGCGGGCATTATCGCAGGGCGTCGGTCGGGCCCGGCGCGCCCCTGCGAGGATGATCTGTTGTGTTCAAGCTGATGTTCCACTCGCCGCGGATCGCGCCGAACACCGGCAATGCGATCCGGATGGTCGCGGCGACCGGCGCGGAACTGCACCTGGTGCAGCCGCTCGGCTTCGATCTGTCCGAGCCGAAGCTGCGCCGGGCCGGGTTGGACTATCACGACCTGGCGTCGGTCACCGTGCACGACTCGCTGCCGGCGGCCTGGCGGGTGGTCTGTCCGGCACGGGTGTTCGCGTTCACCACGGCGGCCACGACGGTGTTCACCGCGATCGACTACCGGCCCGGCGACGTGCTGCTGTTCGGCCCCGAGCCCACCGGGCTGGACGCGGCCACCCTGACCGACCCGCACATCACCGAGCGGGTGCGCATCCCGATGCTGGCCGGCAGACGGTCGCTGAACCTGTCCAACGCGGCCGCGGTCGCCGCCTACGAGGCGTGGCGCCAACACGGGTTCACCGGCGCCGTTTAGGGGTGGCTGGGGGTCACCAACTGTCCCAATGGGTTACCTCCGCGGCCGGCAGGCGCTTGGCCGGTTTGAACTCGGTGCCCTTGGTGTAGGCGATCGGGAACAATCCGCCCTGGCTGTAGTCCGCGTGCGGGATGCCGAGCACCTCGGCGGCCTGTTTCTCGCCGTCGCCGAGCAGGTGCAGCGTGGTCCAACACGACCCCAACCCGCGTGAGCGCAGCGCCAGGCAGAAACTCCACACCGCCGGGAACAGCGACGCCCAAAACGAGGCGCTCAACCCCAACGGCGCCTGCTCGACGCGGCCCTCCAGGCACGGGATGAGCAGAACCGGCGCCTCGTGCATGTGCTCGACGAGGTAGCGCGCCGAGTCGGTGACCAGGTGCTGGCGTTCGCCGCGCACATCACCGTCGGTGTACTGCGGCTTGGGCCGATCCAGATACGGCAACGCGTTGGCCCGGTAGATGTCGGCGATCGCCCGCTTCTTGCCCGGATCGGTGATGAACATCCACTGCCAGCCCTGGGCGTTGGATCCGGTCGGTGCCTGCAGCGCCAACTCCAGGCATTCGGTGAGCACCTCGCGGGGCACCGGTTTGTCCAGGTCGAGTCGTTTGCGTACGGCTCGGGTGGTGGTCAGGACTTCATCGACGGTCAGGTTGAGGGTCATCTCGGCAGGCTACCGCCGAGTGCACGCCGGGTGCGTGCCGGAGTCACGGCGGCGATTTGTGCGGTGACGGCGATTTGTGCGGTGACGGCGCCCACGGCGACGTATCGCCACCGTGGGCGCACAACCCTCCGCCGTGAGCGCACAACCTTCCGCCGTGAGCGCACACGGGACCGCGACGGGCCCTACTCGGTGCGGCCGCCCGACACCACAGCAGGGGTTTAGGGCTCGTCGTAGTCGTCGCCGCCGCCGTGGTTGGGGTTGGTGCAGACCGTGCCCTCACAGTCGGGGTCCTGCAACTCCGGGTCGGTGTTGTCCACGCCCTCGGGGTCCTCGCCCGCCCCGTGGTTGGGGTTGGTGCAGATCGTGCCCTCGCACGGCACGTACTCGTTGCCCCCGGCCGGGTCGAGAATGGCGTTGGGGCCCACGAAGCTGTCGACCGGGCAGGCCGGGTCCTCGTTCTGGGCGCAGTACTCCTTGGTGAGGTTGTTCTGGGTGGACCCGTCGGCCCCGGGCGGGCCGCCGTTGACGGGCTGGCCGTTGTCGTCCCAGTACCCCTCGGCCGGTTTGGGATTACCCGGCCCGGGGTTGGCGGGGCTCGGCGACTGGCCGGGCTCGCTGCCCGGCCCCTCGGCGGACTCCCGATCGTGCTGAAGATGCTGGCTGGACCGCGGTGCCGGCTGCTCGTCGCCACCGCAGGCGACGACCAGCCAGGGGGCGATCGCGATCCCGATCGCCGCAACCACTGCTCGCATCATCACCGTCGTTGTCCTCACTTCCTGACCTCGTGGTCCACTTCGCGGTCTGGGGTTCGTCGTCGGGGGCAGCGGGCCCGCATGTGGATCGCCCGCATGTGGATCGAAGGTACCGATTCGGGGCCGGCCGAGCCCCGGTTTCACCGGAAATCCCGGGAGGTGGTGGCCACCCCCAACGGGATCAGGCCGAGTTTGTCGGCGAGCACCGTCACCGCACCGCTGGCGTTCTGCACCTTACCGCGGATCAGCAACGCCGACGCCGTGGTCGCCACCCGGTGATGGCGCCGCCACACCCCCGGGGTGCACAGCACGTTGACCATCCCGGTCTCGTCCTCCAGGTTGACGAACGTCACCCCCTGCGCGGTGGCGGGCCGCTGCCGGTGGGTCACCGCCCCGGCCACCAACACCCGCGTGCCGTCAGCGATCTCCGGCAGGCGCGCGGCGGGCACCACGCCGAGCGCATCGAGGTCGGCACGCAGAAACTGGGTCGGGAAACTGTCCGGGGAGACCCCGGTGGCCCACACGTCGGCGGCGGCCAGTTCGGTGGCGCTCATGCCCGGCAGGGCCGGGCCGCCGGTCGGCAGCCCCACCCCGGGCAGTCGATCCGGCCGCTGGGTGGCCGCCGCCCCGGCCACCCACAGCGCCTCACGACGATCGATGCCGAAACACTCCAGCGCCCCCGCGGTGGCCAGCGACTCCGCCTGCGCCGTGGACAGCTGCACCCGGAAGGTCAGATCGGGCAGCGAGCGAAACGGGCCGTTGGCCCGGCGTTCGGCCACCAGCCGCTCGGCCAACTCCACCCCGATGTGGCGGATCGCCCCCAGCCCGAGGCGCACCGCCGCGCCGCCGTCTTCGCAGTCGGCGTGGCAGCCGCTGATGTTCACACAGGCCCGGTGCACCGTCACCCCGTGCCGGCGCGCGTCGGCCACCAGCGACTGCGGCGAGTAGAACCCCATCGGCTGGGCACGCAGCAGCGCCGCACAGAACGCCGCCGGATGGTGCAGCTTGAACCACGCCGAATAGAACACCAGCGACGCGAACGACAGTGCGTGACTCTCCGGGAAACCGTAGTTGGCGAAGGCCTCCATCTTCTCGTAGATCCGCTCGGCCACCGCCCCGGTGATGCCGTGGCGCTCGCGCATCCCGGTATAGAACCGGGCGCGCAACCGGCGCATCTTCTCGGTGGAGCGTTTCGATCCCATCGCCCGGCGCAGCTGATCGGCCTCCGCTGCGGAAAACCCCGCGCAGTCGACGGCCAGTTGCATCAGCTGTTCCTGAAACAGCGGCACCCCCAGGGTTTTCCGCAGCGCCGGGCGCATCGACGGGTGCTCGTAGGTGACCGGGTCGATGCCGTTGCGGCGACGGATGTAGGGGTGCACCGAGCCGCCCTGGATGGGGCCGGGGCGGATCAACGCCACCTGCACCACCAGGTCGTAGAAGACCCGGGGCCGCAGCCGCGGCAGGGTGGCCATCTGGGCGCGGGACTCCACCTGGAACACCCCGATACTGTCGGCGCGGGCCAGCATGGCGTACACCGCAGGTTCGGACAGGTCGATCTGGGCGAAATCCACCTCGATGCCCTCGTGTTCGGCGACCAGGTCCTTGGCGTAGTGCAGCGCCGACAGCATGCCCAGGCCGAGCAGATCGAACTTGACCAGACCGATCGCCGCGCAGTCGTCCTTGTCCCACTGCAGCACGGTGCGGCCCGGCATGCGCGCCCACTCCACCGGGCACACATCGGCGATGGGGCGATCACAGATCACCATGCCGCCGGAGTGGATCCCCAGATGTCTGGGCAGCCCGGCGATCTGGGTGGCCAACTCGATCACCGGGGCGGGGATGTCCTCGACGGCGGGGTCGTCCCGGCTCAGTCCGCCCCAGCGGCCGATCCGCTTGCTCCATGCGTCCTGCTGGCCCGGGGAGAACCCCAGGGCACGGGCGGTGTCGCGCACCGCGCTGCGCCCCCGGTAGGTGATGACGTTGGCGACCTGGGCGGCGTGGGTGCGTCCGTACCGGTCGTAGACGTATTGGATGACCTCCTCACGCCGGTCCGACTCGATGTCGATGTCGATGTCGGGGGGACCGTCACGGGCCGGCGACAAGAACCGTTCGAAGAGCAGCTCGTTGACGACCGGGTCGACGGCGGTGATGCCCAGCGCGTAGCAGACCGCCGAGTTGGCCGCCGATCCCCGCCCCTGACACAGGATGTCGTGCTGGCGGCAGAACCGGGTGATGTCGTGCACCACCAGGAAATACCCCGGGAAACCCAGCTCGGTGATGACGGCGAGTTCGCGCTCCAGTTGCGCATACGCTTTGCCGGCCCGCCCGGTGGAGTGCGGCGGCCCGTAACGCTCCCGGGCGCCGGTCAGCGTCAACTCGCGCAGCCAGCTGTTCTCGGTGTGCCCGGGCGGGACGGCGAACGGCGGCAGCTGCGGGGTGATGAGCCGCAGCGAGAAGGCGCACTGCGCACCGAGGTCGGCCGCACCGCGCACCGCTTCGGGACACCAGTGCAACAGCCGGGCCATCTCCTCACCGGAGCGCAGATGCGCCCCGCCCATCGGGGCCGCCCACCCGGCGGCCGCATCCAGCGACCGCCGGGCGCGGACGGCCCCCAGCGCCATGGCCAGCCGGGACCGATCCGGTCCGGCGAAATGCGCCCCGGTCGTCGCCACCAGGCCGACCCCGAAGCGCGGCGCCAACGCCGCCAGCGCGGCGTTGCGCTCGTCGTCGCCCGGCTGGCCGTGGCAGGTCAACTCGACGCTGACCCGCTCGGCGCCGAACCGGTCCACCAGGTCGGCCAGCGCCGCCGCCGCGGCCTCCGGGCCCCCGGTCTGCAGTGCTCGGCGCAGGTGCCCCTTGCGGCATCCGGTCAGGATCTGCCAGTGCCCGCCGGCGGCCTCGGTGAGCGCGTCGAGGTCGAACCGGGGCCGGCCCTTCTCCCCACCGGCCAAATGCGCCGCACCCAGTTGTCGCGACAGCCGCCGGTACCCTTCCGGGCCGCGGGCCAGCACCAGAAGGTGCGGGCCGGGCGGATCCGGTTCCGCGGTGCGCGACACCGCCCCCAACGACAGTTCGGCGCCGAACACGGTGGCGATCTCCTGGCCGGCGGCGGCCGACTCGGCGGCCGCCTCGGCGAAACGCACCACCCCGTACAGGCCGTTGTGGTCGGTCAGCGCCAGGGCACGCAGGTCCAAGCGCACCGCCTCGGCCACCAGTTCCTCGGGGGTGCTGGCCCCGTCGAGGAAACTGAACGCCGAGTGCGCATGCAGTTCGGCGTAGTCCACCGCCGAGCGGGTGCGCACCGGCGGTCGGTGCACCGCCGCGGGCGGGTTCGCGGCGACCGGCGCCGGCCTGCCGTCGAGCACCCGCTCCATCTCGGCCCAGCTCGGGGGACCATTGCTCCAGCCCACCGCACCAGCATATCGAACGTATGTTCGGTTTATGGACGGCGGCCGGCGGTCCACGCCCGGCGATAGAGGATCGGTTGCGCGGCCACGCCGTTGGCCGCGAAGTTCGCCAGCACGAACGACCGGAAGCTGCGATCGAACAGCAACGCGGGCAGGAACAGGCGCAACGCCGGCCAGCTCGCGTGATTGACGAGGCTCACCAGGTCATCGCCGCGGCCCTCGATGGGGTCGTCGCCGGTCGGCGCATCGGGCAGGGGCCGCAGCAGCGTGGAGTCGGCGAGCGCGGTGCGGCGCTGAAACCAGCCGGCGGTGTATTCCCACACCCGGTAGACGGAGTCCGGGTCGTCGCCGTGAAAATAGTTGAACAGGAACCACGAATCGCGGCCGTGGTCCACGTCGGCGATGCGGGCGGCGTTGTCCGCCGCGGCCCGATAGCCGTGGGGCGCACACCGATCGATCCGGGCCACCATGGCGCCGAAGGTGCCGTCGGCACGTACCGCCTCGAGGGCGCCGACCGACCGGGTACGGATCAGCACGACCACGTCGTGGCGGGCCGGCCGGACCCCGTGGCCGGCCAGCAGCGCCGACCCCTCACCGGGCGGCCGGAACACGCCGCGGAACACGACGACCGAGGCCACGTCGTCACGCTCGGCCAACCGGATACTGAGCGCACGCAGGTCGGCGATGAGCCGCCGGCGGGCGCCGGAGGGCGCGGCCAGCGGGCCGGCCCAACGACCGACCTCGGCCGCCAGGATCACGAACCCGTGATCGCTGGGCCGGGTCAAGCGTGCCGGGACGGCGAGTCGGTCGTTGACGAGTCTCACGGTGTCTCCTTCTTCGGTGTTCTCCAGGGGAGTCAGCGGCGGTCCAGGCCCGACAGCCGCCACGCCAACGCGTGACGGACGGTGGGCACCGCGCCGAGGGCCCGCAGGAGGTGATTGCGCGCGGCGCGACGGCGCAGGGTGGCCACCGTGGTGAGCCGGTGGGTCGCCGCGACGACGCGTCCGGCGGTGCGCCGCCGCGCGGCGGCGTAGCCGTCGAGGACGCCCGCTCGGTCACCGTCGTCGAGCCGGGTCGCGGTGTCACCGCCGAGCACCCGCGCCAGCGCCTGCCCAAGGGCGACCGCGTCCTCGATGCCCAGATTCATCCCCTGCCCTCCGGCCGGGGAGTGCACATGGGCGGCGTCGCCGGCGAGCAGAATCCGGTCGGCACCGAAGGTGTCGGCGAGCCGATGGTGCACTCGGAACCGCGAACCCCACACCACCCGGTCGACCACGGCCGGCACCCGCTGCGGCCCGCGTTCGTCGAGAAGCCGCTGCACGAATCGGGCGTCGGGAGAGCTCGGGGCCGCCGGCACGGTCGCCACGATGCGCGAGAGGCCGTCGGGAAGCGGCGCGACGACCAGCAGCCCGGCCGGTGCGAAGTACAAGACGACCTCGTCGGCGGGTACCCCGCCGCGGAGCCGCACGTCGGCGAGCGCGAACGACTCGGCGTAGCTGGCGCCGCGGAAGGCAATGCGCGCCTGGTCGCGCACCGTGCTGTACATCCCGTCGGCGCCGATCACGTACCGGGCCCGCAGCACCGCGCCGTCGCCGAACGTGACCCGCACGCTGTCGCCCTGCCGGTGGAGTCCGGCGACGTCGGCCGGCCGCACGACGGTGCCGCCGAGTTCGGTCAGCCGGTTGAGCAAGATGGCCTCGGTGTCGGCCTGCGAGATCATCAGCGTGTACGGGTACGGCGTCGGCAACCGGTCGAACGGCACCCGGATGAGCCGGTCATCGCGGTCGCGGATGGTGAACGTCGAGATGGGCACCCCGCGTGCCACCAGGTCGGGAACCACCCCGTAGGGCTCGAGCAGTTCCAGGGTGTGGGCGTGCACCACGGCGGCCCGCGACGTGTTCGCCGCCGCACCCTGGCGGTCGACGACGGTCACCGCGTGGCCGAGTTGGGTCAGCACCACCGCGGCGGTCAGCCCGACCGGCCCGGCGCCGACCACCAAGGTGGTGGTGTCCCGCATGACGACCCCTTTGCCAACACATGTTTGCCAACGCTTGTTGACTTCGACGCTAGACGCCGGAGTCACGCTTGTCAACAAGCGTTGGCCTACTCTGGTGGGCATGAGACGTTCGGCCGCCGAGACCAAATCCGTCATCCTCGCCTCGGCACGCGCGCGCTTCGCCGCCGACGGCTACGAACGCGCCACCATCCGCGCCATCGCCGCCGACGCGGGCATCGATCCGTCGATGGTGATGCGCTACTACGGCACCAAGGAGGGGTTGTTCGCTGCGGCCGCCGACTTCGACCTGGAACTGCCCGACCTCGCCCGCACGCCGCGCGACCGCCTCGGCGCCACCCTGGCCGCACATTTTTTGGAACGCTGGGAACGCGACGGGGCCCTGCTGATCCTGCTGCGTACCGGCGTCACCAATGACGCGGTCGCCGAGCGGATGCGGACGATCTTCGCCGCCCAGCTCGCCCCGGTCATCGCCGCGCTCACCGACGACCCGGCCGAGGCGTCGCGGCGGGCCAGTCTGGCGGCCTCGCAGGTCCTCGGCATGGCGCTGTGCCGGTACGTGCTGGCGTTCCCGCCGCTGGTCGAGATGGACCGCGGGGCCGTCATCGACTGGATCGGCCCGACGCTGCAGCGCTACCTGGTCGGCTGAGCGCGGGGCGGCGGCGTGCGGCGAGCGGCGGCGCCGCTGTCGCGCCTCGTCGCGCCCTCCGGATTCAGTAGGGTGAGGCTGTGCACGACGTCACCGGCCGGCCCGCGCGGCTGACCCCCGAGGACCGGCTGCACCGCTACCAGACCGCGTTCGCCGGTTGTGACGTGCCGTTCGCGTTCGTCGACCTCGATGCGCTGTGGACCAACGCCGACCGGCTGCTGGGGTTGGCCGGCGACAAACCGATCCGGGTGGCCTCCAAGTCGCTGCGCTGCCGGGCGCTGCAGCGTGCGATCCTCGACGCCGACGACCGCTTCGACGGGCTGCTGACGTTCACCGCGGCCGAGACGCTGTGGCTGGCCGAACACGGCTTCACCAACTTGCTGCTCGCCTACCCCACCACCGACCGGGCCGCGGTGGCCGCCCTCGGCGAGCTGACCGCCGCCGCGCCGCGGACCGCCCCGATCATCATGGTCGACAGCGTCGAGCACCTCGATCTGCTCACCGCCGCGACCAGCGCACCGCTGCGGGTCTGCCTGGATCTCGACGCCGGCTACCGTCGGGCCGGGCTCGCGATCGGCCCCAAACGCTCACCGCTGCGCACCCCCGCCCAGGCGCGGGCGTTCGCCGAACAGATCGCGCGGCGCCCGACGCTGCGGCTGGAGGCGATGATGTGCTACGAGGGCCACATCGCCGGGGTCGGCGACGACGTCGCCGGCAAACCCCTCTACAGCCGGGCCGTCCGGTGGCTGCAACGCCGATCGTTCGCCGAGCTGCGGGACCGCCGCGCCGAGGCGGTCGCGCGGGTACGCGAGGTCGCCGAGATCAGCATCGTCAACGCCGGCGGCACCGGTGATCTGCACCTGGTCGCCGACGAGCCGGCGATCACCGAGGCGACCGCCGGGTCGGGTTTCTACGCGCCGACCCTGTTCGACTCCTACACGGCGTTCACGCTGGCGCCCGCGGCGATGTTCGCGCTGCCGGTCTCCCGCCGGTTCGACGCCACCACGGTGACCGCGCTCGGCGGCGGGTACCTGGCCAGCGGGGTCGGCGGCAGCGACCGGATGCCGTCGCCGTACCTGCCGAGCGGGCTGCGACTGGACCCGAGGGAAGGCGCCGGGGAGGTGCAGACCCCGCTGCACGGCCCGCCCGCCCGGTCGTTGCGCATCGGGGACCGGGTGTACTTCCGGCACGCCAAGGCCGGCGAGCTGTGCGAGCGCTTCGACCGGCTGTATCTGGTCCGCGGTGACCGGATCGTCGAGCAGGTGCCCACCTACCGGGGGGAAGGACGGACCTTCCTGTGACCGCGCGGGCCGCCCCGGCATCCCGGTGGCGCAACTGGTCCGGCGGGCAGCAGTGCACCCCGGCGGCGGTGGCCCGGCCCACCTCGCAGGCCGAACTGGTCGAGACCGTGGCCGCCGCGGCCCGCCGCGGCCAGCCGGTGCGCGCGGTCGGCAGCGGTCATTCCTTCACCGACTGCGCCTGCACCGACGGGGTGATGATCGACATGACCGGGCTGGGGCGGGTGCTGGACGCCGACCCGGTCAGCGGTCTGGTGACCATCGAGGGCGGGGCCACCTTGCGCAGCCTCGGCGCGCAGCTGGCGGCGTTCGGGCTGGGGCTGGCCAACCAGGGCGACATCGACGCCCAGACGATCACCGGCGCCACCGCCACCGCCACCCACGGCACCGGGGCGCGCTTTCCGAACCTGTCCGCCCAGCTGGCGTCGCTGCGTCTGGTGACCGCCGCCGGCGAGGTCGTCGACGTCGACGACGGGGACGACCTTCTGGCCGCCCGGGTGTCGCTGGGGGCACTGGGGGTGATCTCTGAAGTCACCGTGCAGGCGGTGCCGCTGTACACCCTGCACCGCCGCGACGAACGACGGCCGCTGGCCGAGACGCTGGACCGGCTCGACGAATCAGCCGACGACAACGACCATTTCGAGTTCTTCCTGTTCCCCTACACCGAGACCGCGCTGACCCGCAGCACTACGCGCAGCGTCGCCGAGCCCACCCCCACCGCGGCGTGGAAACGCCGGTTGCACACCGGCGTCGAAAACGGCGGTCTGGGCCTGATCTGTCGGGCCGGGCGACTGCTGCCCGCCGCCGCGCCCCGGCTCAACCGGCTGATCACCGCGATGATGACCCCGGCCACCACCTGCGATTACGCCTACAAGGTCTATGCCACCGAACGCAGGGTGAAGTTCACCGAGATGGAGTACGCGCTGCCCCGCCGGCACGCCCGGGAGGCCCTCGAACGGGTCGTCGCGGTGATCCGCCGGCGCCGCTGGCCGATCCTGTTCCCGATCGAGGTGCGCTTCGCCGCCGCCGACGACGCGTTGCTGTCCACCGCGCACCACCGCGACACCTGCTACATCGCCGTGCACCAGTACCGCGGCATGGAATTCGAGGAGTTCTTCCGCACGGTCGAACAGATCATGGATGAGTATGCGGGCCGGCCCCATTGGGGGAAATACCACTTCCAGACCGCCGAGACCCTGCGCGAGCGGTACCCGGCGTTCGACCGGTTCACCGCGGTGCGCGACCGACTCGACCCGCAGCGGGTCTTCGCCAACGACTACACCCGACGGGTGCTGGGTCCGTGAGCGCGGCACCGCTTCTCTGGGATCAGCACGCCTGTCTGCCGCTGGCGCCCGACGCCGACGTCGCGGCGCTGCGGCGCTAGGCCGGGCTCACCGCCGTCGCGCGACGATGACCGGGGTCTGCACCGCCTGGACGACGGCGCTGCT
>Ga0079225_10000366_pt1 | contig 24267 bp, 28 predicted proteins | sample Poulit2012_FD_76344 | JGI IMG/M metagenome (GOLD analysis project Ga0079225, IMG submission 76344) | Agricultural soil microbial communities from Georgia to study Nitrogen management - Poultry litter 2012 | ecosystem: Environmental > Terrestrial > Soil > Agricultural land | place: USA: Georgia... | reverse complement strand
CAGCAGCTGCTGGACTGCCGTTGGCTGTGATTAGTGAAGTGGGTGCGTATATATCAAATAGCATCGAATCCACCTTCCAGGGCACCGACGCTGGCGGTGATAGCAATGGCTATCCATCAATGAGTTCTGGAATGCCGTTTGGTGGCACTTATGGCGTGATGCGAGATATAACCAACTTCCGAATTATGGACACTCGCATAAGAAGCAACGTCACAAGCTATGTTCGTTACTGCTTTATTCCTTACATTAATACTTGGTATGTGCCAGACCAAATCCTGGGTGCAGATAATTTCTGGGAAGCTATAAAAGGTGGAAAAAATGGCAAACCACCAGTCAACCAATATATTGAGTACCAAACTGAAGAAGGTGGGAGAGAGCTTAAATCGTGCGATGAGGCTCACGCAATTATTACCACGGATTTAGACAAGCATGTACCTTCAATGCTAAAGCGTTTCTCAGGCTCTGGTCAGGTCGTTGCAGACGCACTAGCTGATGCTGACACATCGGCTTTGGTAACAAGATGGGCGGTTGACTCAGCGGCAAAAAACACCAACATGGCAATCAATAGCGCCATGATGGAAGCCACGCGAGAAGGCTTTCAGCGCACAGCGCACGCTTTAGACTCTGATACCCTCATGGTAGCACTCAACACAGAGAACGCACGTCGGGCGCAAACTGCTGGCTGGTATACAACAGCAGTGCTCTTCCGCGACATGATGGGTTATTTCTTTGCAATCCTGCAAGGCTTTATTATCGCCATTACGCCGCTGGTGGCGATCATGGCCTTTATGCCAGGCATGGGCTTAAAGATGATTGGCGGCTATGCCAAGGTTCTAGTTTGGATGACCATGTGGTGGCCAGCCCTTGCCATCGTGAACTTCATTATGAACAGCTATTACAAATCTAAGCTGGGTGGTGCTGGGATGTTGTGTAGTGATGCGATTGCAGGTTGCAGCTCATCCATCGGGCTTATGAGTGACGCGACCCAAAACATGATGATTGCCGCAGGGCTTATGGCCACATTTGTGCCTGCTATTATGTGGGGCATTATCTCTCAGGGCAGCTTCGCGCTCACCAGTGTTCTTGATAGAGCCTCTGGTGCAGGCTACGCAACACAGGCTGGTGGCAACATCGCCCACGGTTCTGCTCGCTTCGGCGATATTGGCATGAACAACGTGAATATGAACAAGCACGATACAACGTGGCAGAACAGCTCAGGGGTGGCTCCAAGCCAACAGATTGCTGGTGCTGGGCAGAGCGTGACACTGGAGCAACAAGGGGGTGTAGGATCAACTGTGGCTGGCAACGTGAACACACGTACTATGGGTCAGCAATACAGTCGTGGCCTTGATCAATTAATGGCAAGAGAGAAGAGCTACCAAAAGATTGCCACTTCTAGCCTTAATCACGCAACCGCTCAGATAGCCTCTGAAAGAAACTCGCTCGATGAGTCAGGGACACATGTAGAGGGTGTGGGTACGGTTTTTGAAAACCGCGAGGCTGCGGAAAGAGCTCGCTCGCTGGATGAGCAAGCGGCTAATATGTACAAGCACGCAGTGGCTACCGAAATGATGACCCAGGAAGAAGCGGCTGAGGCCTTGAAACTTAATTATGGCGCAGGTATAGCTACAAAGATATTTAAAATGGGGTTTGGTGAAGAGGCCACAGAGCGAATGGTAGAAAGCGGGAAGCTATCAAGCTCTGAATCGGATGATTACAGCTACTCTACTTCTGAGGGTGATAGAACAACCCTTGGCCACTCCTCTAATATATCTGACAGTGCTGCCGAAAGAAGGGAGTTGGCTACTCGCGGATCTCATGTCTTTAGCGAGGACACGCAGAACGCGATAACAAAAGCCTTTAATGAAGTGGACGCATACAGTGAGGCAGTCAAAAATACCGAAAGCTTCAAAGAAAGCTATGGGCATTTTGAGAACTCTACATACCAGCTGGACGCCTCTCTGTCCGATAGAGATGATGCCGTACTAGCTATGCAGATTGCCGCAAGGCAAATGGCATTAAGCGAAGGGGCTCTGAAGAAGGAGTTAACTCAGGGTCAGGCTGATGTTGAGGATGCTGGTGGCAATAGAGCGGCTGCGGTAACAGGAGCGCGCAACACAGTCGTTCCTCGGGCTCAGTCATTCCCTGTGGACGAGAAAGATTTCGGAAGCACATTTGATGGAACCAGTGGAAAAGCAAGCAACCTCATCTACCAGGCGAAAACAGGTGTGGCACACGTTACCGACTCACTTGAAAAAGGTGCTATGACAGGCCTTAACAACCTGGGGGACTTATCCATAGAGGAAGCACAAACACAAGTTTCTAATAACCAAGCAAGGCTTGCAGAGTTGCAAGGGGAGCTAGATAACGAAGGCACGGTCTCGGGGTGGCTCAATGCTGGCTTGGGTGACATGGTGGAGAAAGAAGTTAAGATGCACGAGACTTTAAACTCTGTTCCTGGCTATGCAGAAGAGTTTCAAGGTATTGTAGCCAACAAAGAAGCGGCACTCGCTGCGTGGGAAGAGGAGGTTTATCGTTCGCCTGAAAATCTCATTGGAGCAAACCAAAGGCTAGACGAAGCTCTTGAAGAGAGTTATTTCAAGCCTTTAGCCCAATTGCAACAAAAAGCGGAGTCTAACGGTCGTGGTGATGTGGCAGGGGTAATTAGTGACTTCACCCAAAGCACTGAAAAGTTTAACAGTTATGTATCTGGTGGTTACTCATCAATATCGGGTGCTCAAGCCTTGGGTGGCTCAAACGATAATTTGCTGGGTGGCGATATGAGCAGCGTTCCTCGCTTTACGCGCGATTTGTTTGGTGGCTCTATTGGTGGCGAAGCGCGCGATAACCTCCGTGAGTTTGTGAATTTAAGTGCTGAAAATGCTCGCTTAGAGTCAGGTATGGCGCTTGCCAACCAAGCAACAAGTATCACTATAGGTGGTACTACCTATACTGCCATGGGGACTGTGGACGGCGGTCTTGCCTTTGAGGTGCCACGATACGACAAAGAGGGCAATCCTGTCATGAATCCTGATACAGGAAAACAGGAAATGAATTACTACAGCGCTAACTATGACGGCAAGCAGTTGTCGTTCACCCCAGTAGCGGAAGATAGGGTGGTCGAGGATTCCCGCGTTCGTGAAGCTGGGCAAAGAAATCGAATTAACTTTGACTCAGGCATGTACACGGGTGCAAACTCTGGTATTGGAAACACCAAGCGATAGCTCTGGTAGCAAGCAAAGCTCAGCGAAAGGCAGCCCACTAATTGACTGGTGGGCTAGCCAAGCTGCATCAGGAAAAGAAATACGACAACTATCCCTAACAAAATATCAGGTACTACTGAACTTGAATTGATCTTATGGGTTGATTCCTCAATAAACTCACGCAAGCTTTCATCATCATATTCACGCCATCTATCTCTATCGTCGTCCCAACTCATTACAACTCTCCTTAAAATATTATAATTTTGACACCTTTATTATACTACAAAACATAACAATCTCAACATAATATAGTACAAAAACATTTTAATTTCACAGCCTGTTTTGGTATGAAATAAAAAGAGCCCCGAAGGGCTCTTGGTTAATTGTGGCTCGCGAAGTCATCAAGCTCCTCATCACCTTGCAGGTGGTAAAGAGCTTTGTTTAATAGGTTGATCGTAAACCACTTTAGTTTTTCTTTCACTTTCATTGTCTCGTTCCTTTGCTCGTTATAAGTCACAACATTGTGTACTCATAGCTATATAGGGGCACTGAGACAAGCAGCTAGTCGCACGCCATCTGCACTATTAAAGCACTTTAATTTTTGTGGTTTTCAGAGTGGCACACTCGCCTAACGTCATTAGGCTTTATTTAGTATTTGCTCATTTCTATTTTGCGCTCCGCTAAACAATTAGTGCTGGCAGGATGAGCACAAAAAAGCCCACACGTGGCGGGCTTAGGGTTAGTGTTGCTCTTTCTGCTTTTGCCTTTTTTCGTACTCTTTATTTACTAGGTAACTTGCTGTGTAAACAGTTACACCTAGCAGAGCCGTAAAAGACATTAAGAAAATTATACTTGGACTCATTTTATTTATCCTCAAATTTTTCTAGGGCATCTTCACACTCTACACCAAACACAGCTATTAATATAGCTAGGCAAATGCAGATAGTTGCAGAGTCCCAAGACATTTGATTTAGAACAATGCCGAGAAGCGGTGCGACAAACAAGCCGCCACTACCTGCTTTGCAAGCATTGTTTAATATCTTGAGGCTTTTCTTGTCTATAACTATGAGTTGCTTCAATACTCAGCTCCTTTCATATTATGAGCAGCGGAATTGCATGCTCATAAACATTTAGGGAGCTAGGGACACAACGAAAAAAGAGGGCACGAAGCCCTCTGGTTAATGTTAAGCAGCGCTAGAGAGGTTTTTCTCTTTTGCTATTTCAGCAATGTAGTCCACTGCTTTCTGAGCCGCTGTAGCAGCCTGAAAGATAAACTTTTTATCTTCTTTTAACGCTTTCAACCAACTCTGCAGGTAAGCCGCGTGCTGGGTTGTGGCGTTAATGCCACGCTCTGCGCACAAGAAACTAGCACCAAGCTCGGCGACAAGCTCCTCAAACGCATACTCCTCAATCGAGGAAGCGTTTTCACCCACAGCCTCTTCATTAAACTCAGAGGTGTGCCGCGCTAAGCGACTAGGGTGGCCAGTCCAGTGGACTAGCTCGTGTGCCGCCGTGGCAAAAAGCTCATCCTTGTCACCCTTGAATTGCTCCAAGGTCGGAAGATAGATTTGATCTACCTTTCCGCAAGGAGTGGAGCGGTAGCAGGGGTTGTAGCCCCATACTGGCTCTACACCCACAGAAGCAAGAAGAGCCTCTGCATCGGTATCGCCAGCCGCCATTTGGGCTTTAGGGACTTCAATCCCCTCTGTCTGCTCATAGTTGAACACGACAAACCCCTTGAGGGCAGCACCGCAGAAGACTAACTCTACGCCTTTCTCCTGCAGCTCCATGGCTCGCTTAGCACTCAGAGGTTTTTCGTCATCTTCGTGCTCCTTCCAGAATGGAAGGTAGCGCACCATTGTGGTGCCTTTCGACCCCTTTTTGACGGTGCCGCCAAGTGCTTGCACCTGCTTGAAGGTGCCCCACCACGGCTCCTTGAAGCCGTTTTCTACCATTGACACCAATCCGATAAGCGTATTGATGCCAGTGTAGGCAGCTTTGGTGGATAAGTTGCGAGAAATGCTGATGTTTCCAGCACCCTCCCAACTCTTATTCCATGGCAGCTCACCACCAGCCTCAATGGCTGATATGAGCTTGTTGGTGATCTCAGCATAGAGATCGCGAGATTTGATTTGTTTCTTAGTCATGGTATCTCTCCAAGTGTTATGAGCAGCGACATTGCATGCTCATAAACATCTAGGGAGAAAAGGACAGGGGGTTGGGGGCGACTGACAGGAAGAATGCCAAGCCCGGCTCTAAAGGCGAGGACTGGTGGTGCTTTTGCTAACTAAGATAGCTTTTTGGACTGCATCAATATGGCCTTTTCGCCATACACCGTCTGTTTGTGATTCGTGAGCATCACGAACAACAGCTAACGGGTCAGCATTAGAACCAAGGTTTATATTTTTCAGAGAATGATATAAATCCGCAATTTCCTCTGTTGATGCCTTCATCGCTGGCGCAAGCCTGTCATTGATATAGGTACTAACGAAAAGCGATACAGCAGCTAGGAAAATCGATACACACGAAGCAAGCCGCAATAATAAAAAACAAAGCAACATAGTCTAATGACACCCGCGACTCTCCTTATTAAAATGAATGAGGCCACAAACAAAGCACTTACTCCTTCCTGACTCGCTTAGCTCTAACTGAGGTACCAGTTTTTAACAATCTCTTTAGCATCAACATCTTTTAGGTATTCACGATGCTCTAAGATAGCTTTGTGTGCGGTGTGGATGTGACCAACTCTCCAAACACCGTCTGTTTGAGCTGAATGAGCATCACGGACAGTAATCTCGGCACCAATCTCTTTTAGGTTAAAAAACAGGTCAGCAACCGCTTCGTTAGTCGCGGGCGACGAGTTAAACCCTTTTTTGATCTTGCTACTTGTCGCACTTATAACTAAAAATCCCATGAAAGCGAATATAAACATCATAAGAAAAAAGGCTAAGGTGAACCCCATCATTCCCATCATTCCCGTTCGTTCATACACAATCTTCATTGAGCCAGCCGATACAAGACTGGTCTTCCCAGCGGCTAAAATTATCAAGCAGAGAGCAGCCATGCCAAGTAAGAGCAAGCCGCTGTGTTTGATATTGCTTTTTAGCTTATCTGGCAGTAATTGGTGCTTATCAATCACCTTGTAATTTTTAAATTTGATATTTTTAATGTGCCTGCTCATTACAAACCCCTTGTTTTTTGAAATACATCCACCCCCACCAAGCTATGCGGCTTGGAAGGGGATTCCTTCTGCCTCTTTGCAGAATCAACCCTTAAATCTACCGAGCATGCCGCCGAAAAGTTCCATGCGGTTTTCGATGGGATCGCTCGTACCATTTATCAAAATCAATAGAGTACCCAGGGCCAGTGACGCCACTGCTTTGATTTAGCCGATTGTTAGGCCCGAAATCCACTATGGCTTGACCTTTAAAGCGGCGATACTCTTCGGCACGCCTCGCTTCATAGTATCGGTCGTACTTATCAGCAGCCTGTTGGGCTTGCTGTGAAGAGATGCCGTATTTGTACATCAAATACATGCCCAGCTCATCGCCTGGCGTGGGCGAGGTTGCCAGTAAGTGACCAGAAAAAACCATAAGTACAAAAACAGTGATGAGTCTCATTCTTACCTCCCTAGCTAGCCCGTTAGTCTGCTTGGTTCGGAGCCACCGATGCCATGATTGAGGTTCACCTCTTTGCCATCAGCCACCCCTCTTGAGGTGGCCCAAGCGTTCAAAGGGTCTTCAAGGTCTAGGCTTATTTTAGCGCTTTTCCCTTCAGGGATTTCATTCATCCCATAGTGCTTCTTCATGCCTTCAAAATGCCTCTCTTTTTCGCTATCTGTTACACCCACAGCAAAGCCTTCCACTTTCCTTGATGCAGCAGCCACCCACGCAAAGCCATAAATTCTGTTTACCTGTCTTTTATGAGCTAAGGGAATTTTGACACCTGCAATCTTTTCAAGGTTTGCCATATTCTCTTTTCTTTGGCGCCGCATTTGGCGGAGCAGAGTCTCTATTGCGTACTCAGCAATCTCAGGCCTTGGGGCTTCTCCAACGATGATGGGCCAGTTACCCCCTAAAAACATTGTGCAGCCAAAAAACTCACAAACCATTTCCATTAAAGCAAGCTCGGGTTGCGTAAAGTTGGATTTGCGCTGCTTATCTGATGATGTGTCGCGAATTTGCAACTCAGCCCGCAAGGCTTCGTCCATCTCAATGCTGTATTTCTCCATTAGCGCTTTTGCCTGCCTAAGGGCGATTGCAGCTTCATGCGCATTATCGGACTTCGACAGCTCTAAGCATTTGCGAATGCGCCTCATGGCACGCTTTTTGTGGTCTTCTGACATTGTTTCTCACCCCATCCAGCCATCTGATTGCTGCAAGCTATAGCGCATCACTCAGCTCCTTGGACAAGGAAGTCGTCGAGGCTTTTGCCAGCAGCCAGCTCTTCTTTTAACCAGTTTGCCATGCGCCCGCGACCAGACCAAACAAGCTCTGGGTTGTTGGGGTGGCGGTATTTAATGGCAGCGGGGCGTCGTTTCGGCCTATCACCACTCTTAACACCAGCAAGCTCTTCAACAGAAACACCTAGATCGCGGGCGATTTCTTTTACTTTTAGCCTCGCTAGTTCTAGTTGTTTTTCCTTTCTCGTTTGCAGCTCCTGTTCGGCGGCGTCAATTAATTTTGCCACTTGAGCGTTATCCATTGCTGCTAAATTTACATTAAATGCTTTTTTCATTTGATCTCTCTCCGATAATTTTAAACGATTAAACCGATTCAACTACCTTAAAAATTTTCTCAAGCAACTCCTTTCCTTTGGTAGTTAAAAGGACTGCCCTCTCTCGTCGGTAGACTGTTTCGCCCCACTCTAATAAGCCCAGACCGTCATTAGTTCGCTTAGGGCCACCCTGCATTAATTTTCTCACCGTCATGTACTTGCTTCGGAACTCTGGGTTAGTAGAGTCCTCTCCAAATACTTGGAAGAGAGCATAACCCTCATGCTTGGCGCATTCTAAGAAGGTAGACAGCTGTAGGGTGGATTTCACGCCATACTCTCTCGCAATATCAAATATCTGAACCGAGTCATCTATGTATTTTAAATGCCTGTACTTCATTAAAAATTCCTTTAGCCTCTGATGCGCGTGAGGTTTAGCTTTTGTGCCTTAACTCGCTACCGTGAACGCAGACAAAAACGCTTCAGATAGAGCACTTAAAACCGAGCCATTCAGCACAAGATCTGCCTGCAAAAGAGCCAGCTCGTCTTCTGCATCATCTTTTGTGGCTTCGTGTTCCAAAAAGGTTTCTTCCCCAACTCGAATGGACTTAAACTCAAGGGCGTCAGTTACATTGAGGCTGGTGCCATCGCGATACTCTAGGTTAATACGCTTTGGGTACATGCCTGATTCAACATAGTTGATTGTGTGTTCATCGGTGATGTCTAAGCCCTTAAAACTAACACCAGCACCTGTCTGAGCTAGCTCGCACTTATCACCAATTGAAAACCCTGATTCGGCTGCGTGTGAAGGATTTTGCATCCAGGATGCCAGGAGTTGTGCTATATGCTCAGAGCCGCCTAGCGTAGCTGCCACAGGCTTAACAGGCATGCTGCCTAAGGCTTTTCTTAGGGCGGCCACCGCCTTCTCAGCTACCCCTGATGAAGTAGCACCAACAAAGACTATGTTTTGTTTGAGATCGAATATAACGGGTGTGCGAGACTTTTTAATGAAAGCTTGGGGTAGTAACTCAAAAACTATCTGCTCTTTTATTTCTGCTCGTTCTTTTCTTCCAACTTTGCGATTTTCTTTTTCCTGAAGCTCACTCACGCGCTCTGCTAGTTCTTCGCTAACGATCTGTGGAGGCAGCATGCGCTCGCAAGATTGGTAGTAGCACATGACAAAATCTTTAGCACGAAGTGACAGCACGGGCTTGTCGTGAGAAAGGGGAAGTGGAGCAAACCCGTCGGTACTGTGCTCTGTCTTACCAGGGTCGCGGCACTCATTTTCTGCGAGTGCTTCATCGAGATTGTTGAGAAGTGGTGCAAGTGGCTGTTCGCTCAAAAATAGAATTGCGTTCTTGATAGCCATAAAAATCTCCGTAGTGCTTTATAGTATTTGTAGTATTACGCTAAAATACTATAAAAACACTATACGGAAGTAAAGGGCTAAAAGGCTTTATTTTTGTTTTGAAGTATTTTTCTAGCCCATGAATTATCAAGATACTCTAAGAACGTCTTATGCTCAGGCTGGTAACCTAGCAGCTCCACGTTTCTTTTGAACACCAGTTCTGCCATTGCGCTAAAATCATCCTTGCTACGGCCCTTTGCGGCCCTAGACTCATCTTCATCTGGGTTGGCTCCATAGAACTCTTTAATGAGCTTTAAGTAGGGCTGTGTAGGTGCTCCACGCCTCTCAAACTCCTCAAGGGCAAACTTTAGGCTTACACCCCCTTGAATCGCTTCATACTGCTTATAATCTAATTCTTGACACTTCACTGCATCAAAACACGGTAGATCAAGCGACTCGCTTTCTGCGAAAACAATGGTGGGGACAAGGCTCACCGAGTACGCATCAAAAAGCCTTGGGTCAATATTGATTGGGGCTTGGACGCCAGTTCTGCCAAAAATATCAATCAGCTTTGTTTGAAGGTCTTGGAGGTTCATACCCTTGGGCGCACCTCTTAGGACTAATTCGGCCCCAGTAATAGCTGCATCCAACTGGTATTCACGCAATAGGTTCTCAGGCATAGCTAGAGAAATGAAAATATAAAGCCTCTCTGTTGATCGCAGTTCTAATTGCTTACGAAACTCATCCATGTTTTTTTTATGAACATCTGGATTCATGCCTTCTTGGCCTGCAGCGCCTATAAAGCTATCCATGGGCACCTGCAAGCCTTGAACTTGGCCAGTCTCACTGGCGCGCCTAACGACGTTCAGGGCAGCTCTAACGCTGTTTATACGCTCATCCAGCATATAGGTATTAAAGCCACCCTTTTCGTTACCAAAAGCTTGCCTAGAAGCTTCTTCAAGCATCTTGGTGGCGTCATTTGCAGCTGCAAGCGCTGAGGTTATAAACAAAGTGAAAGCTATTAGTATGTTGCGCAACATTGATACCCCTGCCACATTAAAAATACGTTGTCATATCGAGGCCCAGGATGCAGCGGTGGTGTGTTTTGCCATGTCGTGCCCAGCTGCCCAAACTTGATACCTGAAACATTGGTTTTCACAGGTTTTATTGGAGCAATCCTGAATTGGCTTTTCTTGAGGTTTGGCGCAAACACAGGCCCACATTTTGCCTCTGGGCCTGATGTAACAGGCAATCTAAATTGTCGCGCTTGCAGCTGCATGTATTTCCCAAGTAGCAGCATGTTTTCTTCCGCAATACTCATAGTGTTGTCTTGGTTGGTTCTACCCGAAGTAGGGTAGAGCACGCCCTGCGAGCCAAGACACCAGTTCATTGCATCTAGTGGGAAGTCGTGTGTTGAAGCTACCGCATCTGCTGAACAGGCAAGAATTGCGACAGGATTTGCGTAGAGCATGGCTTCAGGCATCATAATGTTTGCCCACATATCGTCTTTCCAAAATGGATCGAGCTCAGTGAACCCAGCTATGGCTATCGCAGAGGAGGCATCATCACACGCAAGGGCGTTAAAGAAATCCATCATTGCAAACAAAGGATATTTAATTAGATGCACGTGCATCTGCCGAGGTGAACCATTTTTAGCGGCTGGACTAATAGCGTTTGAGTTAGTTACAGGTGCCGCAACATCGGGTATCTCTATATCCGCACCCGCCAGGCTAGGAAAACACCCAGCTTTATTTTGCACTTCAGCGATATAAGCTGGCTGCCAATAAGTAATCCCCAGCCCGAAAGGTGGAAACAGCTTACAGGTTTCGCAAATGGCTTTAATTTTTAAATCTCTGGGCTGCCTCGGAGCTTTACCAGCTATTGCGCTGGACTCGATACCGCCAATGATAATTGGTAGAGCATTATTCCAATTAACATCACTTACTGGGTTTATAAAATCATTTGGGCAACTCAACCCGCTTTCAGGTGCGCCATCCGCATAACCAGCAATAGAGAACAGCAGCAACGCCAGCATAAAAGCCACTTTAAGTTTATTTAGCATTCAAATACCCCTTGTAAATACTAGCGCTATAAGGCTTGGGCAGAGAAACTATTGTTAGGTAGTCATGGCCTGCTTCTGCTTGTCCCACGAGCGACGGCGTTAAGCTCACTGGGATAGATTGCTGTATTTCTTTTGTAAACCTATAAGCCATGCCTTGAATTGACTTCATAGCCTTATCAATAGGCCCATCACTAACAATAAACTTTACCTCTACGCCGCTATTTAATGCGAAATCTGCTATTTCTTCAGCCAAGGCTAATTGTTCTTTATCGTTTGAGTTAAAAATGAAAAGCCAGCTTGTTAGTCTCATAGCTCGAAGCGGGTAAACCTTAGTGCCTTTCTGGAATAGCACTTGCCACTCAAGTACCCCTTTGTCATTCCTAACAAGGTGGTACTTATCTTCTGGCAAGGTGTAAACAGGCGTGTGTTTTGCAACACGAAACTCTTTAGCAAGCTCTAAGCCGATCCCTTTGTCTTCTTCAAGCACAGCCAGCAACTCCTTAGAAACCGCATCGCTTTCTGCTTTAATTCTGCTGGCTTGGCTCTCAGCTTGTTCGGCTAAAACTTCTCTAACATCAGGCTCTTCTATCTCCCAGGTTGTTCCAAAAGTCCCGCGACCAAGTTCATCGGCCTGGGCATTTAGAGACCACAATAATTGCGATGAGGCAAATAGCGCTACAAACGCCAATGTCATTCTTACCATACAAAACCACACATATTAATATCCATTATTTAGTTTTTCTTAACCCTTATTTTCAGTAGACAGGGTTTCAAGCTCGCAAAATATAGCGCCTTCTCCAGCTAATTCTCTTCTTGTGATTTGTGAGTTTTCATTACGCACACTTACAAGCCAACGGTTTATTGTTCTTACAGTAACACCTGTTGTCTCTGCAGCCTCTTCTTTAGATGCGCCATTCCACATCATGAGCATAGCCTCTTTGACCTTGGCTGAGTTTTTCCCCTCAGGGATTTTTATTTTACTAATGTCAATCTGAAAGAGCTCTTCGTCTTGTTCAGTAAATTCTGTTGCTGGGTCGCTTGTCTGGCTAAGGGTTGCTTCGACAAAACGATCTAGATCTTCTCCAAACAACTCATCAAGGTACACAGGTGTGGGCTCAGGGCTTTGTCGCTGCTGGGCGTAGGTTGTGACTATAACTTCTCTGCGCCACGCCTGCACAGCCATGACAGCAGCTCTAGCTGCATAAGCTATAATTTCTTGCCTTGGCCTTTTGAGATCAAAAGTGGTTGTTAGCCATGCTGTAATAATTTCTTGACGACAATCTTCGCGCCAGTCCATATCTATTCGCATACGAGCAAAAACATTAGATATAATACTCTCAGCTAAGCGCCAGCCGTAAGCGTCAGAACCATAGCTGAAGTCTGTTTTGAAGAAAGCGTATAAGCTCTGGTATTTCATAACGTTAGCAATAGGTATTTCCATGACTCAACCTTGGATGTTAGATAAGTTAATGGCTTGGAGTGGGCAACCAGTCCCGCAAATTCTTTCCACTAAAGGTCGCACAACCCGCGCAACTAAAGATAGGCCATACGCCAATGGTGCTCTTGCTAAGAAAATAGAACAAATCAAAGCAGAAAGAGGGCTCGTTGATGAGCAGCTATCTGAAGGGTTGTCAAAGTGTCTAGGGTTTGATGTTTCACTAACTACAGTTTGGAATTGGCGAACTGGTAAATATCTCCCAAATGCGGGAGACAGCAGAACAGTTGATGCAGTTATGGGGTGCTTAACACAAATTGAAAATGAGCACGCAGTGATCGATGGTGGAGCATGGGTCTCCCCCGAGGAAATAAGAGCCTCAATCGAAGAGTGGAGAAAAGGGCTTGGTGATGTCAAACTTTTTACGTTAGCCACCATTCTAGATATACCTTTGACAACTTTACTGAGGTGGAATGCAGGGATGTACAACCTTCGTCGTGAAAGGCTGAACATCCTCCAGCAAAAGTACGAAAATGAGATCAAAAAGCAGACAAATGATTAGTTGCTTCTTGCTGCTCAACTTGAGCTAACGACTTTGCTTTCGCGGCTTCTTTTTCTTTTAGGCTGCGTTCGTATTTCCTAAACTCTCTATCACGATTCATAGCAATTGCAGCCAGCTTTGAAACAACCTCATCCATCGGCACTTTTAGGCCATCATGTTTTTCGCTTAGGGCCTCCACATAAAGCTCTAAGCGACTATAAATTTCCGAGGGTATTGTTAAAGACACTTTCTTTGGCTCAGGAATAACTTCGGGTTTAACCAACATAAAACAACTCTCTCTTTTACTGTTTGTGTTACAAGCGTTAAACTTACGCTTTATGTGCCTGTATACCATAATACAACAACCACTAATTTCAGCGTTAGTGTTTGATGCAGGAGCTAGGGCTACAAACAAAACTCAACCAATAGGAGGTTGTCGTGGACGAGACCAAAGAAAAAACCACTAACGATCTAGACCAAATGCCTGGCAAGAATCTTATTAGAGCGATTGAGCAAGCAATCGTAGATAGAGAAATCTTTGCAGGTGAGGCTGCTGAGCTCATGGGGTTTTATCCAACAGAGCTGAGCCGTTTAAGAAATGGAAAGGCAGATGTTACAAAATTGCCCAGGGAAAAACTCAAGGCTATTGCCAAATTTATCGGCGCACCACTTTTAGCAACTATGCTGCTTGCTGACCAAGTTAAACCGAAAGATTTTTACCAATCAGAAGGTGATGATGATTCAGATATACAAAATAAAATTGATAGAGCTGTTAGGTATATTTTAAGCGACCCCGACTGGGGCTCAGTTGCCCCCAAAGAGCTATTCGACCAAGACACCAGCGCAGAAGTTAAGCTGTTTTTGGTGTGGGCGTATGAGCGGGCTACAGGGCTAGTGCTGATCAAAGGAGCAGCTGATTACCTCAAAATGCTAGAGGAGCTGGAATAGTCTACAGCGGACTTGGCTCCGCCCTGAACCAGAAGTGGAATTGCTATGATTCTATGATTAAAGGTCAGACAGAGTTCAAAGTAGAGGTCTAGTTGGGAGTCTAGTGCAGTAGTGAATAGTGAGATAGGTTTGGTTAGAGGATGCTTTTAATTATGAGGATGGCTGGGAACGGCCTAGAACTTTAATAGGTGGAATAAATAAAACCGCCCGTTTTACCCACGTTTAAAGTCCCGCCGCCAGCAGTGAAATACTTGCTGTGGTTCATGCAGATATTTTGATGTGTTGGTGGTGGGAAAGGGTTGCCTACTGAGCCAATTTGTTTGTGATTTTGATATTAAATAGCTTGGTAAGATGAAGTTTTCAAATTAATTACTATCTTGGTTCGGCCTAACCCCAGCGCTGGTTTGTTAAAGATACCCGCCCGTTTTACCCACGTTTAAAGTCCTGCCATCGGCCACCTCGCTCAACAGTTTGTTGTTTGAAGTGGCCGTAGGAATAGTGTTTTGAACGATTATATTTTCAAATTAATTGCTTTTTTGGTTCGGCCTAGACACCTATTTGCCCTGTTTATTTTTTAGCTCCGTCATCCCCTCCTGTAAAACCTTGCCGTAGGCTTGCTTTACTTTTTCAACTCTTCTGTTTGCGAATACAGCACTTCTTCTGACGATTGCCATTTGCTTTGTTAGCATCTCCCTGGCTTCCAATAGCTCTTTTGTTGCTCGGATAATCTCTCTCGCAAGAGGTGAGAAACTAGCTTGTCGGGCATGTCTCAACGGCTCATCTATGTTGTAAGCAGACCATCTACCGTTCACACCTTTCCATATTTTCCACTTGAAATGTGGGCATACATTGCAGTTACTTTTGTGGCATTTATCAGCTTGTAGCAGTATTGAACCACTCGCTTTTGGCTGCACTGCTTTGAGCATTTCAGCGCACAAATGTATGTTGGCCAGTAGGTTTTCATACACCAATTCAACATCAATTAGTCCAGTCTGGCTTTCATTGCTCATGCTTTTTTGTGCTCCATTTCAGCTCCGCATGGTGTAGAAAAACTCTCTAATTTGTACTTCACACTCATCATAATTAACTCCCTCCGCGCCTCAAAGTTAGCAAGCTAACAGTGAGGCGATACTGTTCTTTTTGGGCTTTTGGTTCTATTTTTTCAGCTGCTGGTCGATGAATTTTTTGCAGTCATCGAATGTTGTTTCGGCGTTTTTTGGCAGCTTTACTTTGTTTCTTTCCGCGAGGTCTTTTGCGAATTTAAGCATTTTTTCTGTTGGCGGATTAGCCTTGGAACGGCCCTTTCGTGCTTTTTTGATGTGCTTATCAATAAAGGCACTTGCTGCCTTTCTTGAACGCTCCGCGGTGGCTGTGTCTACGCCTAGTTCTTGCCCTAGTTTTCGCACAAGTGCTAGTTGTTTTTCTGACGGCTCATCGCTGTAGGATGGTGCTTTTGTTTCTATATGAGCCATATTATCGACAACATCTTGTATCAGTTGTGAGATCATTTTGTGCTGTTCTTGCATGAATTTATCTCTAAGACCCCGAGCATCTTGGTCTGTTATAGCGGCTTCTATGTCCTTTAGTTGAGCCTCCCAGCTGGCTGTGATGGCCACGTCAGCGAGCTCGCTTGGTATATGTTTTATAAGCGCACTCCCTTTCTCGGTAGCTTTAATAAGCGGGACTCTGCTTCTTGTTTTTTGGATGTATTCGCGAGCAACAAGGGTTTCAATAATTGCCGCTCTAGTGGCTGGTGTGCCTATCCCTTTTGCCTCTCTTAGTATCTTTGCATCTGCACCTTCGGCGAGCCTTCCAGCGTTTAGCATGGCGTTTAGTAGGCTTGCTTCATTGAAGTGTTTTGGCGGTGATGTACGGCTTGCCTTAGCAACAGCGCTATCTATGTTTAGTGCATCATTTTGCTCAAAGTTAGGCAGGTTTGAGACCATTTCCTCATCTTTTTTATCATTACCAGCGCCTTGGAGCACTAGCCATCCAGGGCGTGTTAGTGTTTTGAAGCTGCGCTTAAATAGTGCAGGGTTTTCATCGACCATACCGTGTGTATTTACCAAGCCTTCGGCTTCCAGAACATCGTATTCTGCTGGTGGGTGAAGCGCAGTAACAAAGGCTTTGGCACACTCAGTGAATATAGCTGCTTCGTCTTTACTCATGGCGTTTAGGTCAGGCACTTTGCCTGTTGGGATAATCCCGTGGTGCTCCATTGGTTTACTGGTATAGCACTTAGGCGGCTCTTGTTGTGGGTGCAAGCTGGCCATGTTGTCAGCGTGTTCGGCGAGCTCTTCCACAGCGGATACTGCAGCAAGCTGTGCCTTTAGATCGTCAGGGTTGTATAGGCTTAATGGTAGTAGCCCGTGCTCTGTGCGTGGGTAGGTTAAGTAGCCATCCATTCTCACTTTATCTGCCAGTTTGAGAGTTTTTGATGAGCTCATTCCGTATTTTCTAGCCATTACTTGCTGTAGTTTCGTGAGGCTATACGGTGTTGGTGGCTGCCGTAACTGCTTCCTTGGGGTAGCTTTAGTGATGCTCAGGCTGCTCCCAGCTAGTCGCGCAACAAACTCATCGGCTTCCGTCTTGTTGATGAAGTAGAGCTTACCTTTGTCGTCCACTATGTGGCTGCCTTTTACTGGCTCGATACCTGCTGGTGGCTGGTACGGCCATTGGAGCCCATTGGTATTGATATACACTTGGAAGTGGTCGATGGGTTGGAAATTAGCAATTTCATGGTCGCGGTCTACGATCATCTTTAGTGTTGCGGATTGCACCCTACCTACAGAGACAACACTACTTCTTCCTTTGCCTTGTCCTAGTTGGCTTCCCATCAGTCCAGCGCGCCCCTTCATTGTGTAGGCACGCACAAGAAGCTGCCACATCCAGTCTGCATTCTGACGTGCTTGCTGCGCTCTCCATAAGGGGAGGTGTTTATGGCCTTCAATTAAGTTGCTTACTGCTTTTTGGATATCGTTAGGCTCAAGAGATTCCGACAGCCACATTCTTTTAACTGGCCCTTTGTAATTAAGGTGCTCAAGAATGTTTCTGCCAATAGCCTCGCCCTCTCTATCTGGGTCGGTAGCGATCCATACTTCCGTCGCTTTAGAAACGTTTTCCTTTATTCCAGAAATATAGTTTCTACCTCTTTCTGTGAGCACCATTTTACCTTGCATGGGTGCTGGCAAGAGAGAAACAGGGGAAAACCAGTTCATATCGGGTTTTTCTTTATCGGGCTCTTGGGGTGTTAGCAAATGCCCTGCAGCCCAGCAAACACAAGCGTTTCCGCCGTTTATTCTGCCATGGAAAGACCGTTTCCCTCGCACAGAAAAACCCAAAGCGGTTGCTATTTTTTCTCCTTGTTCGCCTTTCTCGGCCAGAATCACAATTGTCATTTTCTCACCTTTAGTAATATACTAATTTTGTTAATCACTTTCAGTTTACCCTAATTTTCAGTGAGCGCGTTATTCCCGAAACAACAAAAGTGATAAGGAATAATTTCGTGGCTTCTCAGGAAAATTAGTGTATTGGCAACCACAAGAAGAAGGCCTGCACAATGAGTTTAGATTTTTATATTGGTCACAACGTTTTGTCCCACCCACTTTGCACCTGGTCGGTTTTAGTTAAGTCGGATGATGAGACGTACAAAACGGTTGGGGGCTGCTTAGGCGGCATTGATGGCTATCACGCCGTTACTCATGCGTTAATTACTGTACTGAAACTTATAGATGAATCCGTACAACAAAAAATTATTGGAGAGGGGCGTCCTGCCCGTGTTTTTATTGGGCACGCAGGAATGGTTGAAGCGCTTAACTCTGGCCGCCCCCCACTATCAAACAAGCGCCTAGCGGATGGCCCTACTTGTGCAAAGTTCGCACGCTTAGTGTTTGAGGCTATGGATAGTCTCGCAAAAAACCGAGACCTCATTGTTTTCGCTAACCCTCTAAAAGGCATTAAACATGAGCGTCATGCTGAGATTTTTTCCGAAGCGGTTCACCTTGCAAACAATTGTGACAAGCAAGCGATTGCCGCGATGATGGAAACGAGCCAATGGTCATTTACTCCTCCGCACCTAGTAAACGACACAGATATTGTTGATAGCAATAAAGATGAAGTAAATCAAAGCTGGGTGCACATTTATACTGACGGGTCGTATCTAGCTCATGCTGGCCAGGACTCTAGGGGTTCTGGCGGCCCTGGTGGCTGGGGGTATGCAATCTACAAAGGGGAAAGCGGCACCAGGCATGCAACAGAGGGTGAGCTTTCAGATCTTTTAATAGAAGAGCAGTTTGGCTGGCAAGCCATGACTTCTGCTGCGCAAATGGAGGTTTTGGCTGTTCTAAATGGGCTCAAAAAAGCCAGAGAGTTAGGTTTTAGAAGAGTAAAATTGTACTCAGACGCCATGCCTGTGATAAGCGCTATAAAAAGTGATTTGTGGTACTGGGCTGAAAATAACTGGAAGACAAGACAGGGCGCTTCAGTAATAAATCAGAAGCAATGGGAGCAAATTCATTCAATTCTAAGCTCCAAGTGTATGGTGGTTGAGTGTGAGTGGGTAAAGTCACATACAGGGTGCGTAGGTAACGAAAGAGCCGACGAGCTTGCTAAGCGCGGTTCTTCTTTAGCACTTCAGGCATTTAAAGCTAGAAACAATAAAAAGCCTAAGCAAATATCACAAGCAGCACAAACTCCATCTTATCGTATACAAACACCAGGCATAGTCCGAGAGAGCTTAGAGCGCATTCAGGAACATGCACTTCAAACCACCCCTGTAGAACCCCTTATGGGCTTGATGGTCAAGCACGCACTGTCTAATACCCCCGACATGATAATAGGTGATGCAGATGATCCCTATTTGGTTCGCTGGTGGTTTCGACGAAGCGAGGAGTCTTCTATCTATTTACATTTAATCTTAAAAGACGATAAGGACAAGGAATTACACGACCACCCTTGGGATAGCACGTCATATATGCTTCACGGCACGCTGAGAGAACACACAAAAACAGAGCAGCACATCTACACCAAAGGTGACCTTGTAATGCGCAAAGCAGAAGATGCTCACCGCTTAGAGGTTATTGAAGGGCCTGTGCTTACCATGTTTATGACGGGGCCACGCAGACGCAACTGGGGTTTTTGGTGTGGTGAGACACTTGTTCCATGGCAGCAATACGTAGACCCCGCCAATAACGGTCTAATTGGCCAGGGTTGCGGTGAGCACAGCTAACACTAGGAGAACATAATGCCTACTAACAATTTGGCCAAAAACAACCCATTAAACAGCGCGCTAACATCAGATGACACTCTACTAAGGCGGCTTGCTAGGTTATCACCTGGGCCGCTGGTGCTGCTTTTTCTGAGCATTGTCGTGCTGCAAATACATGGTATCGCTTTTTGGATTAAGCACACAGGCAATACTGGTGTGTTGTGGTCACTACTACTTGAAGGTGCCGCTCTTTGGTTCTGGTCTCGCAGAACAGTAGCTTTAATGCTGCTCGGCGTGGGCGCAAGCCTGCTAACGCTCGTAGGCCCACTCTACGAAGTGGGCTACAAACCACTCAACGAAGCTTGGGAGGTTCACGCAGTTCTAAGCACAGCACCCGACAAAGAAGCTAAGCTGAAAGCTGCGCACGAAGCTAAAAGGAAAGCTCTTGAGGATGAAAAGGAGGTGTTGATTGAGTCTCTCAAGACGTACCAGTCAAACAGTCAAAGCAGAGCTGGTTGGCTTGGTTCTATTGAAAGAACTACGGAACGATTAGAGCTGGTGAACACGCAATTACTTAAACTTGCTGATGTGCCTAACAACGAAGAGCTGCCCTCTGAGCTAAGTTTGTTCTCAGGGCTGTTTGTTGTTGCCTTGCAGCTTGTCAGCCTAGTTATGTTCCAGGTGTTAAGCATCATCTGTGTGTTAACGCTCGCTGGTGAATATAGAAGCAGGACTGGGGCAAGGGTAGTGGATGCGGCTATCACAGGTCAGACGGCCAAAGAAGCGAAATATGCTAATCAGGCCAGCCAGTTCCCGACAACGCAAGCTCTGGAAGCTAAAGACGCGATAAAGGAAGAAGGTAGGACTATCCAACCTAAACACACTTCCCCTAACGTCAAAAAGGCAGAACCAGGCGATGCCGAAAGCAAGGAAGACGCCACCAGCAATGAAAGTGATCCAGTTCTGATGCTGCTGGCGAGGTTTGATGCTGCGTTTGCTCAATCGGGAATGACGCAAACTCAGTTCGCCAAAAAATATGGCTTATCGCCAAAGCAGTTATCTTTCTTTAGAAATCATGAGCGCCGTTCTGCACAGAACGAGGAGACTGCGAGTGCTCCGTTCTTAGCGAAAATTGAAGCACTCCTAGAAGATTTTTAAGGGAGGACGCACCCACGGTGTTTGAGTGGGTGCGTTGCGCTAGCACTAATTGACACAGCCACCAATCTCAAAGGTTGGGTCTGATGAAGCTCAAATTAGGCAGCTTTCTTGGTTCGGCCTAGCACGAATATCCCTGTGTTAATAAAAAAACGCGGGTTTACCCACGCTTAAAGTCCTGCCGTCGGCTGTTCGCCTGCTATGAGCCCAGAAATTCAGCACAATCTACGCAAAGCTTTACACCAGGAAGTAGTTCTTGTCTTTTTTTAGGAATAGCCTCGTCGCACTCGATGCAATATGGTGAGCTTTTGCCTTGGTAGCCCTGGTCTCGAATTTGAGCCAAAGCCTTCTCTCGGTGCATTTCCTCTAGTACAAAGCTTTCATCTGCTAGGTCAGCCATACTTAACTCCTATTAAGTTTTAGTTTTTTAGGGTTTTTGATTGTTCATTCAGTAGCTCTGGCAGTGAAACATGCTCATAGCCAAGCAGCTGGAGATATTGGTGCGCTATAGGCCCATGAAGCCATTTAACTGCCTCTTCTCTTCTTTTTTTATTTTTGCTCTTTGTGTCTCTGAATGCTTGGCAAATCACACTACAAAGCAGCCTTCTCTCGGGCGATAGCATGTCCTCATTGTTAATAAAGCTCTCCAATGAGTACGTTTTTTTTCTCAACCTTGGTAATTTTTTTTCGTATGAAGTGAGCAGCACGCTTGCCTCCACATTGGTCATAAAATGAAGGTGGTGTTAGCTATAGATGGTTTCTTATGTCGCGAGGGTATTTGACTGCAAATTCCTTACCCGTCACCACAAAAGCAAAAAACGCGATAGAAATGGTAATTTCGGCGATAGGCATAAGGTCAGCGACTTGCCTGCCCACCCGCATTACGGCCTGCTTCTCATTTATTTCCCAGCGAGAGTGTCTTAGAACTGTCTTCAGGAGAGCCTGGTTGTATTCGCCAAGCGTTTTTACGGGGCTTTGTTCAAGAACCTGCACAGCAGCAGCAGTGTCTGAAAACTCCATTATTTCTAGCGAAATAGGGTCTATTTGTTCTTGTTCTAATTCGTTGTTAACAATATTTTTTTTCGACATGAAAAGCTCCGCATTCTTCAAATGAGATGGCTGCATGCCATGACATCGCAATCATACGGAGCATATAGTAGTATAAAATAATACTTTTACAATAGTTTTTCTTTAGTCTTGTAGTTTTTTGAGTTCTCTTTTTATGGCCTCAACCAGTAGGTTTTGTATTTTCAGCATCTGTTCTATGGACAGGTGTGGAATGTGCTTTGCAACCTCGTTGAATGCTAACTCCTTATCAGGCATCTCTAATGTGCTATGGTCTTGGCTAAGCCATCCAGCTGGTAGTTCTTGTGCTTCTTCTATACGGGTAGCAATGTTTATACCGATTTTTGCGTGCTTTCCAGCCAAGAGTTGCTTCAAATATTGCTCGCTTGTATTCCAAACTGGAGCAATTTCATGGGGATCAACATTGAGATGCTTCATTAACCACCTCAGATTGTTAAGCCTATTTCTGTGCACTTCGCGCATTTCGTTTTTGCTCATTACCATCTCCTAGTGTTGTGTTTGAGCGTTGTAGTTGTTTAGTTTTTCGCATAGTTTTTTGTTAGTGTTTTAGTAAAACTTGCAGTTACACTAAAAAACTACTCTAATAAGATACTACAAATTGTAGTGTTTCACTAATTTTTAATCTGCTGTAGTGCCAAGATCAGGCGCAGAATAAGCGTTCTAGGCAGGTAGATAAACCATGTGGGAAGTATAAATGACACCAAAAGAATTTTTTGAAAAACACACACGCGAAGAAGTAGCAAGGGTGGCTGAGGCGGCTGGTACAAATATTGATAACTTTAGGCAAATAGCACTTTACGGTGGAAAGGTTGGCTCTAGGCTGGCTAAGCGCCTGGAGGAGGCCAGCAACGGAAAGATGTCGTTACGGGAAATCCTATTTCCTGATGAGTTTTAGTGTTGCGACTTAGTTTAATTACCCTGGTGAAGCCATGTCTTCTTGGATAAAAATGCGTACAAACCTTGAAACCGACCCGAGGTTCTTACGTCTGTCACGTATTATTGGTGAGAGCCGCGAAGTGGCTGCATCCATTTTGCGCACAAACCATAACTCACCTCTGGGCGACAAAGCAGATGAGGGCGATAGCTCTGAGATGTTATCAGAGGCTGAAGTTTTAGCACTCGGCAAATTAATGACAGAGAAGTTTATACACTCAATGGTGCTCACGGCTCTTTATCGTGTTTGGGCTGCATGTAATCAACATGCTGTAAGTGGTATTTGGATTGAAGCGTCATTTGAAGATATTGATGATATTGCAGCTTTACCTGGATTCGGTTTAGCGATGAAGATGGTGGGTTGGGCAGAAGAAACGGAAATTGATGGTGTGGAGACTATTAAATTCCCTAACTTTTTAGAGCACAACTCACCTATCAAGAATTACCGTTCGGGCTCTTTAGCAGGCTCTGAAGCCGAAGCCCATACGGGTGACACAGTAAAAAAAAGCCCTGTGAGCACTGATGAAGTGCGGGAAGCGATCAAAAAACACAATCAAAGAATCAGGGATGCAAAAAGAAGAGCTTTAGCCAGAAAGAAAGAGCTAGTGGACAAAGGCCTGCATGTGCCAGATGAGCTTAATTTCATCATAAATCAAACAACTTTAAAGATAAATTCGTCATACGAAGAGTATTGTATGCACGTAGAGCAATCTTTGACTGTACTCCCAAAAACAACTCCAAAAACACACCCAACAAAAACCCTCGCTCCTGTTGTTAGCTCTAAAAAAGCTAGGACTACAGAGGCGGCACTTGAGCTATCTCATAGAACAGTCTCGCAAAACTTACCAGCTGCGCCAGTTCAAGCAGCACCAACGAGGGAGGTTTTGCCAACAGCCCATCAACCACCAGCTGAAGCGAAGCAGCACTTGGTGGTTTCAAAAATTCATGCCCCTGTAGGTGCTTTTCAGATGTACGTGGACTGGCTGCCGACTGAGGATATTTATGCTCATTTAGGGATGTCAGGCAGCCCAAGAGAGCTACTCACACACGAGCAATTAGCAGCTTTTAAAAGCTATCACTTTGGTAATGGCAGGTCTTTGCGACAAAGCCAGTGGGAAGTCCGTCTTTGCAATTGGTTAAAGCGCGGTGTCCAGATGGGTGTCAATCAAAACCCTAATGATAATGGACGAATAAGTGGTGACTTGAGTGATGTAAGTTGGATGAAGAGGAAGTTACTATGAAAACTTTTCAGAATTTTGATGTTGGTAGACTTACAAACCAAAACCATTTAGAACCTCAGGCTCAGACCAACTATGACCCGGATCTTGACACAGGGATGCTAATTAACGCGCTTTTTGCAGAGCTTGAAGCGATATTTCCTGCTTGGGAGCGAGCCATTAGCCCAGCTGGAAGCCATAAATCTAGAAATGATTTAATGGGTGATATAAAAGCACAATGGCTTCAAGGGCTTAAAGAAAATAACATAAACACGGTGGAGCAAATTAAGGTAGGGCTTCGCCATGCTCGACGCCAAGAAAGCCGTTACCTGCCGAGCATTGGCCAGTTCATTAGCTGGTGTAAGCGCATAGAAGAATTTGCGGGACTGCCTTCAAAAGAAGAGGCGTTTATGGAGGCGT
>Ga0079225_10000363_pt1 | contig 24337 bp, 18 predicted proteins | sample Poulit2012_FD_76344 | JGI IMG/M metagenome (GOLD analysis project Ga0079225, IMG submission 76344) | Agricultural soil microbial communities from Georgia to study Nitrogen management - Poultry litter 2012 | ecosystem: Environmental > Terrestrial > Soil > Agricultural land | place: USA: Georgia... | reverse complement strand
TTGAAACTCTTACTTATATCACTTCCTGTAGGCAATTCATATACTTCTAAATCAAAATAAGGTATTGCTGCTATTAAATGATCAAAAATATCACCCATTATGGTTTCGTAAGGAAGCCAATTAACAGTATTAGCAAATAAATATACTTCAAAAGGAATTCCATGTTCCGTTGGTTGCAATTGACGCAACATTATAGTTTTATTTTTATCAACTCCAGGATGATTTTCTATATACCATTGGGCATATTTTCTAAACAATCCTGAATTTGTAAAATTTCGACCATTTATTGCTATTGATTTATCAATGTTTAATTTTTTATTATGATTGTCAATTTCCTTTTTTCTTTCAATAATATAATCTTTAATGGCTTGAATTTTCATGAAATTTTCTAATTCATCATCTTGGACATAGCGAATGGTACTTTGTTTAATATACAATGAGCGTTTTATTCTTCTTCCTCCAAATTCTTGCATGCCACGCCAGTTTTGAAAGGAGGAAGTTATTAAATTATGTGTAGGAATGGTAGTTACTGTTTTATCAAAGTTTTGCACTTTAACTGTGGTTAATGTAATCTCTAAAACATCTCCATCAGCTCCAAAGCTTGGCATTGTTATCCAATCTCCAATTCGCACCATATCATTTGTAGTAACTTGAATGCTTGCTACAAAGCCCATAATAGTGTCCTTGAACATTAATAGTAAAATAGCAGATGTGGCACCCGAAACTCCAAAAAATGCTTTTACGTCTTTTCCTGTAAATTTGGAAAATAATAGTATAGCTGCAATAAAATAAACAATTATTCGTACTACTTGTATATAGCTTTCGATAGGTCGCTTTGCAAAACTTGTGTTTTCTTTTAAAGCATCTGCCACTGATCTAATAATTGTCATTAGTATTGCAATAAATAACAAGATAATTAATATGTCATGAATTGCTAACATGAATTTAAGCAGGCTAGGATAATGCTCAAATACTATAGGTAAGGATTCGTAAATAATAAATAAAGGAATTACCATTGAAATGTAATTCGATATTTTATATTTCATTAATCGCCTTAAAAACCCATTTTTATTTTTATTTGTTATTTTTTGAAAGAAAAATCGTAAGGCTTTAAATGAAACAAGATGAACAAGGTAAACTATTACTGCTAATAATAATAACAATACAAGTGCATTAATAAAAGCAGCATACTTTTCTGAAATGCCCCAATCTATAATTTGATCAAAAGTATATTGAGATATAAAATTGGAATATTTATTCACATGTTCCTCAAAATTACTTATTTGTTTCTCTCGCATAATTTAATTAATCTTCCTATTTTTGTTAGTATTTATTATTATGTATTTAATACAAAGATAATAGTCTTTAGTTGAACGAACTAAGAACTATATACTATTTTAAGGTTAATGATATGTTGCATACCGATGAGGTAATATGGAATGAAGATGGAATATTTGTAAATAAGCAAAAATTAAATGAAGAAACTACTATTTTAAATACTACTCATGAAATAGTAGATGCTTTGAAGGATATATATAAATTAAATGCTTTGTCCTATCCTAAATTTCATAAGATGGATCTTCTCTCGAAAGTTGCTTTTTTAAGTGCTCATTTTTTACAAATTGAAAAAAATATATCCAATATTGATGCATTTGAAAGAGCTTTGCTATGTAATACAAATACAGGAAGTGAGGATGTGGATAAAAAGTTCAATAATAGTAGAAATCTTATACCTAGTCCTGCTTTATTTGTTTATACTTTGCCCAATATATTTATGGGGGAATTGGCTATAAAGTATAAAATTAAAGGCGAGCATGTATGTTATCAAGTCGATAGAGAAGATGCAAATAAATTTCTGGAAAATAAGGTAAATCATTTGTTTGCAAAAAAAGTAGCCAAAGCCGTACTGTGGGGAACGGTAAATGCCTTGCATAACAAAATTGATGTGCATTTAAAATTTACTTTTTTAAAATAGATTATTTTTTTTGACGATAAATGGATTGAATAGCTACACTTAATGCAAGTAATTGTGTTTTTGCATGTGCGTTTCTTTCAATATAATATATAGTATCAGAAATACGTTTTTGCATTTGTAACAACTGTTCATGATTGACCGGAAGTTTGGAAAAACGTAATAAAAAATCTGCTTCTTCATCAATATATTGTGATGCAAATTCTGGTGCAATTTTAACCTTAATTAAGTTGCCAATTAATTGCTGTGAATAATTTAATATAGCCTTGATATATTCTCTTCCTCCATTGCTTGTTTCTTCTACAAATTCATGAATTCTTAAGAATTGATTATTTCCAAAAATTCCATTAAACCACTGGCGTATAGTCTCTAAATAATTACTTACTCCTTTTTGTAATAGCGATTTTGCTAAGAAATAATCCCCTTCAGCCCATTGTGCAACTTGATCTCGATCTTCTTTTTTACTATGAGGAAATTCAACTTTTAATGTATCACTTATTTCATTAATTGTTAGAGGTTGTAAAGGCAATAATTGTACCCGAGAGATTATGGTTGGAAGTATCTCTTCAATGGATTCAGCTACTAAAATTATTAATGTTTTCGCAGGGGGTTCTTCAATAATTTTAAGCAGGATATTTCCATTTTCTTTTAAATATTCAGGCTTCCAGATTAGTTGTACTTTCCAGCCGCTCTCATAAGCTGTTAGGTTTAGTTGATTAATTATTTGACGACACTCATCGGCTGTAATATTTCCTTGTTTATTTTCTGCATTTATATATTGTAGCCAATTCCAAACATTTTCGTAAATGTGATTTTGTAAAAAATCTCTAAACTCTGGTAAATAATGTCTACTTAAAGCTTTTTCATTTGATTTTGGACGTACAGCTGGAAAAGTGAAATGCACGTCAGGATGAATACCTTTTTGTGTTTTTATACAACTTTCACATGCGCCACAGCTGTTTAGTCCTTGTTTATTTGTACAAAAAATATATTGAATAAAGGAATAAGCTAATGCTAAACTTCCCCAGCCTGATTTTCCTTTAATTAGAATAGCATGAGGAATTGTTTGAGACATCCACCATTGATGTAGTAAAGCTTTTGCTCTATTTTGACCTATTACTTTATTCATTATTCAAAATTTAAAATTCTTCTTGTATATCTTTAATAGCTATTAATTTTTGCTCTCCAGTTTGCATATTGCGCACTTGAGCTTGTTGATTATTCCATTCATCAGAGCCAATAATTATGACATAAGGAATCTCCTTTTTATCTGCATATTTCATTTGTTGTCCCATTTTTCTTGCTTTAGGATATAATTCTGTAGCAATGTTCTTATTTCTAAGTACTTGCATTGTTTCTAGTATTTTTGGAATGGCTAATTCTTCCATATTTAAAAACAAAACTTGTACTCCGCTTTGAATAGTTTTTGGAAATAATTCCAATTCTTCCATAACATCGTATATTCTATCAATACCAAAAGATATTCCTACACCTGACATTCCTTTTAATCCAAATAAGCCAGTCAGATCATCGTATCTGCCTCTACCACCGATACTACCCATTTTTACAGCAGAAGTAGCAACTTCTACAATAAATCCAGTATAATAATTTAACCCTCTTGCTAAAGAAAACTGTATTTTAATATTATTATATTCCTCAGAGTCGCATAAGTGTTTTGTGTATTTTAAAGTTTCACGTAATTCTTTTATACCTTCTTGTCCAATTTTTGAGTGCTTTAACTCCTCTTCCATTTCTTCTAGGAGTTGCGTATTGTCTTTATTTTGAATTTGGATGAAAGCTTGAATTTTTTGAATTTGTTCTTTATTGAAAGCAGCATTTTGCAATTCTTTTTCGACTCCATCCCATTGTATTTTATCCAATTTATCAATGGCTATAGTCATTTCCATCATTTTGTCCGTTGCATTAATGCTTTCAGCTAATCCTGCAAGAATTTTTCTATTATTTATTAAAATAGAAATTTCTGGAATGTTTAAATTGTTAAAAACACGAGAATAAATGGATAGTAACTCTGCTTCGTGTAGTAAGGAATCTGATCCAATTATATCAACATCGCATTGCATGAATTCTCTATATCTTCCTCTTTGAGGTCGATCAGCTCTCCAAACATTTTGCATTTGATATCTTTTAAAAGGCATAATAAGATTATGATGATTCATTGCTACATAGCGTGCAAATGGAATTGTTAAATCATAACGTAAAGCGCGTTCAGTCAAATTAGTATTTGCTTTTCCTATTAAAATGTCTTCTAATGCTTCTCTAGTTTTTTCTTGTTTGTTTGGATGGTCTAAGCCATTATTTAATATTTTAAATATAAGTTGATCGCCTTCTTCTCCGTATTTTCCTAGTAAAGTTTCTAATTGCTCAAAACTGGGAGTTTCAAGTGGTTCAAATCCATAAATTTCAAACTGTTTTTGAATAGTATTCAGTATATATCTTCTTTTAAATAAAGTTTGAGCATTAAAATCTCTTGTGCCTTTTGCTATGCTTGGTTTCTTCATTTTATTTATTTTCGTATTTTTCGTAAATTATTGCACAGTTTTCTTTTATTTGTGAGAAAACTGGTAAATATCCGCTTTCATCTCCATAGTAAGGATCGGTAACGGATTTGTTTTCACCCGGGTATTTATAGTCTAAAAATAAGGAGATTTTTTTTGAATCATATTTTTCACCTGCTATATCTTTAATTTCTTCTATAACATCTGTTGCCATTGCATATATTTTGTCATATTGGTCGAGATGTTCTACTTTAAAAAGCATAGCTTTTTGTGTTGAAATATCTATGCCATGAGCTGCACAAACCTTTTGGGAGGATGGGTGAGGCGCTTTCCCAATATGATAATCTCGAACTGCAGCAGAGGCTATTTTCCAGTTTTTTTGCTTTTTGTCTACTATGTCTTTTAAAACTCCTTCAGCAATGGGAGAACGACAAATATTTCCAATACAAACAAATAATATTCTCATAATTATTAAGATTGATAAGAACCTGATTCTTCTAAATACTTTTCAACTGCTTCAGGTACTAAGTACTTTATTGACTTTTTATTTTTTATTTGATTTCTTATATAAGTTGCCGATATGTGTAATGCAGGACTATCGAAGAAGTGTATATTAGACGGGATGTCCAGTTTTTTAGTTTCAAATCCCGGTCTATTATATACTAAAATAGTATGGTTTCGCAAAAGCACTTCCGCATTTTTCCATGATAAAATGTTTTGGTAACTATCACCTCCTATGATAATTTGAAAATCTTTATTTGGATAATTTTCCTTTAAATAAGTCAAGGTGTCAATTGTATAAGAAGGTCTTGGAAGTCTAAATTCTATATTTGAACAATAGAATCTATCGTTGTCGGCAATAGCTAATTCAACTAAATGCAAACGATCATATTCATTTAATAAGTTTTTAGGATTTTTATGTGGATTTTGTGGTGTTACAATAAACCACACTTCATCTAAGTTTGCCGCTTCTAACATAAAGTTAGCAATAATTAAATGACCATTATGTATTGGATTGAAGCTTCCGAAATACAATCCTGTTTTTTGATTCATGATTTGTTTTATAAAAGAAACTTATAAAAGAATAGTATTAGATATTACTTAACTTTAAAAGTTGATTTTTAAAATAGTATAAAATTAATTACATGCAAATATACAAAATTTAATTCCTAGTTATATAGTAAAATTGTGTACATTTGCAATATTATAATCTTGACAGTAACAATGTTCAATAAGAATAATTATGTAGTAATTTTGGCTGGAGGAATAGGGAGTAGGTTCTGGCCCAAGAGTCGATTAAAAACGCCAAAGCAATTTTTGGATATTTTAGGTGTTGGAAAAAGCCTTATTCAAATTACTTATGAACGTGTTCGAAAGTTTTGCTTAGCGGAAAATATATTTGTGATAACTCATCATAGTTACATAAAGGATGTAAAACAACACCTTACAGAACTTCAAGATGCTAATATTATTCAAGAACCGTATAGAAAAAACACCGCTGCAAGTGCCATTTACTCTACACATAAAATAAATGCTTTAAATCCCAATGCCAATATAATGATTTGTCCAGCAGACCATTTAATTTTAAATGAGGATATTTTTACTGATATTGTGAATAAAGCATTTAAGTTTTCAAAAGAAAACGATGCTATTATAACTTTAGGTGTGGAACCAATACGCCCAGATACTGGCTATGGTTATATTCAATATTTTCAAGATGAGTTAGATATACCAATTAGGAAAGTGAAACTTTTTACGGAAAAGCCTAATTTAGAGATTGCAAAAAGCTTTTTAAAATCTGGTGACTTTTTATGGAATGCTGGTATTTTCTTCTGGAATGTTCAAATAATATTGCCTTTGTTTCAAAAGTATTTGCCCGAAGTGGATGAGCCTTTTAGAAGAATTAAAGAACATTACAATACTTCAACCGAGGTGGATAATATGGAGATGATATATATGCAATGTCCAAGTATTTCTATAGATCATGGTTTATTGGAAAAAGCTCAGAATGTATATGTTATTCCTTCTAGTTTTGGTTGGAGTGATTTGGGAACATGGGAGTCTGCATATGAAAATAGTGAAAAAGATTATTTAGGAAATGCAGTGCAAGGGAAAAATGTAGTCGTTTTTGATACTTCTGAAAGTATAATTCATTGTAAGGATGAGAAACTAGTAGTTGTACAAGGCTTAAATAAATATATTATCATTGATACTGAGGAAATTTTATTAATTTGCGAAAGGTCAAATGAGCAACAAATTAAAAATTATGTTGCAGAAATTAAAAGATTAAAAGGAGATAAGTTTTCATAATTAAAATTGTTTAAAATGCTTCCAAAATATAATAGAGTTTTATTGAAATTGTCCGGAGAATCTATGATGGGCGAAAAGCAATACGGAATAGATCCAGCTATGCTTGAAAAATATGCTTCTGAAATTAAAAAAATTACCGATCTTGGTGTGCAAGTTGCTGTTGTAATAGGCGGAGGGAATATTTATAGAGGAATGAATGAAAAGGAAACAGGGATTGAGCGCGCTCATGGTGATTATATGGGCATGTTAGCCACTGTGATAAATGGCATGGCTTTGCAAGCAGCATTAGAAAAAAATAATGTTAAAACAAGATTGCAAAGTGCAATAGAAATGGATCAGGTTGCAGAACCTTATATTCGGAGAAAAGCAATACGACATTTAGAAAAAGGACGTGTAGTTATATTTGCGGCAGGCACAGGAAATCCCTATTTTACAACAGACACAGCTGGTTCATTAAGAGCAATTGAAATAAAAGCAGAAGTGATTCTGAAAGGTACCCGTGTCGATGGAATATATTCTGCAGATCCTGAAAAGGATGAAAATGCAGTGCGTTTTGAAAAGATAAGTTTTAAAGAAGTTATCAATAAAGGTCTTCAAGTTATGGATATGACTGCATTTACATTATGTCAAGAAAATAAACTACCTATAATTGTATTTGATATAAATAAACCTGGGAACTTACGTTCAGTTGTGGTTGGTAAATCAGTTGGTACTTTAGTAAACTGAGTTGAAGATTTATATATTTTAAAAAGTGTTTTTGAATTATATTCTCCATATTGATAAACTAAAAAATTTAAAAGCACTTTCTTAAAGAAAATTTATGTTTCATATGATTCTATAAGGTCGAAGTTTTGAACATCTTAGCTTATAGGTTTCAAATATAGAAATAGTAAAAAGGGGATTCGATTATTCAATGCCATAATAATATTGCTCATTAATTTAAATGTTCTAATACCTAATTTTCTTAAGATAGATTGTCGGTAGAGAAGAAAGTATTAATCGTTTTATAATCATTCAAAAACGTAAAAGAATTCTTAATCTTTTAATGGCTTTCAAATAAAAAAATAAAAACAGAATAAAACTATAAAAATTTGCCTTATATTGTTTTAAAATCTATTCTGAAAAATATTTTGCTTGTTGTTTAAATGATATATGGATAATAAAATGTATAAAAAACGCGCTTGGGTGCTAAGAATACTATTCATTTTAATGGGAGCTATTCTTATTATTCGTCTATTCAATATGCAAGTACTAGACGATAAGTATAAAACAATGGCACATAATCAAGCAGTTATACGAAAAGTGATTTATCCTAAGCGGGGGATAATTCTTGATAGAAATGGAAAGAGTGTTTTAGCAAATAGAATTTCAGTTGATTTAGCAGTTACACCGGTTAAGGTTGAGGATTTTGATACTTCAAAGCTATGCTCTATTTTAGGAATAACAACTGAAGAATTTGAAGAACGTATAGAAAAAGCTAAAATTCAAAATGGACCCTTGCGTTCCTCAGTTTTCCAAAAATTTTTAACGAATAAGCAAAATGCTAGATTGCAGGAAGATATTTACGATTTTCCAGGCTTTGAATTGGTGGAAAGAAGCTTAAGAGAATATCCCTTAGGTATTGGTTCTTTATTTCTTGGTTATATTAATCAGATAAATAGAGGAATGTTAGAAACGGAGCGATATAGTTCCTATAGATCTGGAGATTTTGTTGGAATAACTGGTTTAGAAAGTGTTTATGAAGAAGAATTAAGAGGAACACGAGGAGTTGAATATTGGGTAAGAGATGTTATGAATAGACCGCAAGATTCCTATATGAAAGGTGCTTTGGATACTCAAGCTATAGCTGGAGAGAATTTACATTTGTATTTAGATGCTGATTTACAAGCATATGGCGAAGAGTTGTTTGAAGGGAAAATCGGAAGTGCGGTAGCGATTGATCCGAAATCAGGAGGTATTTTGGCTATGGTATCTGCACCAACTTTTGACCCCAATCTATTATCTGGCGGTGATTTAGGAAAAAACTTTTCCTCTTTATATCAAGATCCAACGAGACCATTATTTAATAGAGCTATTCAAGCACAATATGCTCCTGGATCAACATTTAAACCCATTACAGCCCTTGTAGGATTAGATGTTGGAGTAGTGAGTCCAAGCTTTGGCATGGGTTGTGCTGGAGGTTATTATGGTTGTGGGAAAAGAATAGGTTGCACAAATACTAGAGCTGGTCATGCTGCCAATTTGAAAATTGCTATTGCAACTTCTTGCAATTCTTATTTTTGTCATATTTTTCGTTTAATTGTTGATTCAAAACAATGGCAAGGTGGAAAACAAGAAGGTATTCAAAAATGGCATGACTATTTACGTTCCTTTGGATTAGGAAATACCTTGGGGGTAGATATTACTGGTGAGTATAAAGGACATGTACCGGATAGAGCTTATTTTGATAAAGCATATAATAATCATTGGAATTCTTGTAATATGGTTGTTATGGGAATGGGTCAGGGAGAGATTGATGCAACTCCTATGCAAATGGCAAACTTAATGGCAATAATTGCAAATAAAGGGCATTTTTATATACCTCATTTTGTAGAATCGATAGGAGGGAATAAAAATCATCCATCTTTAGAAAAATATTTAGAAAAGCATAAAGTCTTAGATATTCAGGAAGAATCATTTGATGCAGTAATTGAAGGCATGGAAATGGTTGTAGCTAATGGTACAGGGAGGGTTGCTCAAATACCTGGAGTACGTGTTGCTGGAAAAACAGGTACTGTTGAAAATTATGATGTGATAAATGGAAAAAGAGAAAAACTAGACAATCATTCAGTGTTTGTTTGTTTTGCACCTGTTGAAGACCCTCAAATTGCCGTAGCTGTAGTAGTGCAAAATGCAGGTTACGGTTCAACTTGGGCAGCTCCAATAGCAAGTTTAATGATAGAAAAATACTTAAAATCTGAAGTTAGCCGTACTGCTTTAGAGGAGCGAATTAAGAGTGGAAATACTATAAAAAAATATGTTTATACATTAGACTCAATTCAGAGAGCGAAGGATCTTAAAAGAGAAGAGCTCAGAAATGCAGATAGGGAAACAAAAATTAGACTGAGAAAGCAGCAAGATACTATGATGGTAAAGTATATTCTGAATGAATACTATGATATGAAAATTGATTAGATAAATGACTCACTATAAAAAGAACTTATTATTAAGAATTGATTGGTTAACCTTACTTCTGTATTTGATACTTGTAGGTATAGGTATTACTGCGGTATATTCTTCAGAATATTCTAGCTTGAACCAAGAGTTTTGGGATTTTTCTAGAAGTCATACGAAACAATTGACTTGGTTAGGAATATCCTTATTTGTAGGTTTATTGATTTTATTGACTGATAGTAAATTTTTCTATTCCGTTTCTTATTTGGTATATGTTCTAGGAATAATATTGCTTTTATTAACTTTTGTTTTAGGAGGGTCGGTAAAAGGATCAAATAGTTTTATTCAAATTGGTGGATTTAGTTTTCAGCCAGGAGAGATAGTAAAAGTGTCTACTACATTAGCTTTAGCTCGATTTATTGCCACTCCAGAATTAGACTATTCTTTATGGAAAAATCGAATAATCAGTATGATTATTGCTTTTTTACCTTGTATAATTATTATTCTTCAAAATGAAACAGGTTTAGCATTAGTTTACTTTTCTTTTATTTTAGTGATGTTTCGCGAGGGTTTACCAAGTGGAATATTAATTTTTGGAATTGCCTCTATTGCATTAATGATATCGACTTTGTTGGTGGAAGCTATTCCTTTATTAATCATAATTACAGCAATTGCAATCCTAGTAAGTTTTTTAAATAGAAAGGCCTTAAGAAATAATAAAATATTTTTTGTCATTGTTGGTATTGCTTGGTTTGTTGCTGTGATGTTTTCTCAAGTTATTGTTCCTTTTGTATTTAAAAATGTTTTTCATGAATATCAAGTGGAACGTATTTATACAATGTTTGGGCAAGATGTGCCTAGCGAATACTTGAAACCAGGAAGCACGCCAAGTCAAGATGCTGAATATAATGTACGACAAGCAAAAATTGCAATTGGTAGTGGAGGTCTTTCTGGAAAAGGCTTTATGAATGGAACACACACTAAATATTCTTTTGTTCCTGAACAACATACAGACTTTGTGTTTTGTGGAATTGGAGAACAGTTTGGCTTTATAGGCTCCAGTATATTAGTTTTATTTTTTGTGATGTTATTACTTAGAATAATTCACCTAGCAGAACGACAAAGATCAACCTTTAGTAGAGTTTATGCTTATAGTGTCGCTTCTATACTATTCTTCCATTTTGCTATTAATTTATCTATGACAATGGGACTTGCACCGGTAATTGGTATTACTTTGCCAATGTTAAGCTATGGTGGAACAAGTTTACTGTCTTTTAGTATTTTTCTTTTTATTCTAGTGCGTTTAGATGCTGATAGAGAAGTGTTGATTCGCTAGTCTTTAAACAGATAAAACTAATTTTTAGAATTTTTATAAACTTCTTCAATGACTTTCATGAGTCTATCTGCAGAAAAATCCCAATTAAATCGTAAATTTTCTTTTTTAGACTGTTCAATTAAATAGCTATGCAACTTTTCATTTCTGTAGATTTCCATCATTTGCTCAGCTATATCTTCCACGTTTTCTGGATCTGCTAATAATCCTGCTTCACCCACCACTTCAGGCATAGATGATGTGCTAGAGCTGATAACAGGTTTGTGGCAGGCGTAAGATTCCACTATGGGAATTCCAAAGCCTTCAAATAAAGAGGGATAAATCGTGGCCCATGCAGCTGCTGTTAATTTTGCAACAACTTCAATAGGTTGATAGTCCAACCAGATAACATCATCTTTAAATGGCATTCTTCTTTTTGCCTCTTCAATTTCTTTCGATTGCCAAGCCATTCTACCAATTAAAACTAATTTGAAATTGTTTTTTTGTCTTCGTTTAAAATGAACAAAGGCTTTTAGTAGATTTATTACATTCTTTCTAGGATGAATAGCAGATGTAAATAAGAAAAACTCTTCTCCATCAGTATAGGTAGCTTTTATTTCTTCTTGCTCTTTCCACGACAATGGTTTAAATACTTTATTTGCTGCATTATATATTACTTCTATATGCTCTTCAGGTATAAAGGGGTATTGTTTTAAAATATCCTTTTTACTGTATTGAGAAACAGTGATGATTTTTTTAGTATGCTTAGCATAAAAAGGGGTGTAATTATTAAAATACCACTTATGTGCCTTGTCTATATAACTAGGATAATGCAAAAATGCTAAATCATGTAAAGTTATAATTGAGGGTGTTTTGCTAGAATGTAAACCTAGAAAATCAGGGGAAAAATATACATCAACCTTATATTTTTTTATTGCTTTAGGTAAGGCATATTTTGTCCAAATCCAATAGAGAATAGGGTGCCTCGCAGGTGGTTTTAATATAACTGGAGTAACATTATCTCCAAATATAAAAGAATCATCGTAGGGTCTGTCAAAAAAGAAAATAAATTTATACGATGGGTGCTTGCGGACCATTCTTTTTAATAGTTCATGTGCAAACCACCCAATCCCTTCTAATTTATTTTTTAATAACAAGCGTGCATTAACCCCTATAATCATTTTAGGAAATAACTTAAAAATGTAAATCAGTAATGCTATTTAGAGGAATGTTGATGCCACCTTTTAATGAAATATATTTCTCAGTAGCAGACCATATTGTGGTTTCTACAGTCCTAATCCCTTCACTAGTTTGGAAAGATATTGTTGTTTTTCCTTTGAATTCATTCCCTAATCGCACTCCATATTCTAATTTTTCTTGCCATTTAGTACTTAGATCTACTTGAGCAGGAATGATTTTTAAAAAAGGGATATCTTCTTTATTTATGAATTGAACAGTAGCCATACGCAATAAACAGTTTAGAGCAAATGTAAATTAAATAATGCATAGCAATAAATATAAGGCAATATTTATTTTTAACCATCAAAAAATAGAATTAGTTCAAAATAAATAATCTTATCTTTGCAAAAAAATATTATTATGAGTTTAAAGGCAGGTATTGTCGGTTTGCCAAATGTAGGAAAATCTACGCTTTTTAATGCTGTAAATAAAAATGCACAAGCTCAAGCTAGTAATTATAGATTTTGTACCATTGAACCTAATGTAGGATTGGTGGATGTTCCAGATGAGCGTTTAAAGATTTTAGCTGATATTGTTCAACCAGAAAGAGTATTGCCTACCAGCGTAGAGTTTGTAGATATAGCTGGCTTGGTTAAAGGAGCAGCATCTGGCGAAGGCTTAGGTAATAAGTTTTTAGCAAATATTAGAGAAGTAGATGCGATTATACATGTTGTTCGTTGTTTTGAAGATGAAAATATCTTAAGAGAAGAAGGAGAAATAAACCCACTTTCTGATAAAGAAATTATTGATACGGAATTGCAATTGAAGGATTTAGAAAGTGTAGAAAAGAAAATGGAGAGGACAAGCAGAGCTATGAAAGCAGAACCTAAATTGAAATCCGTTTATGAATCTTTGGAAAAATGTAAAAATTGGCTAGAAGAAGGGAACAATATTCGTGCATTGGATTTAACGGAAGAAGATCAAGAAGCAATTGCGGACTTGTTTCTGTTAACAGGAAAGCCTGTTTTGTATGTGGCAAATGTGGATGAAGAGGCTATTCTAACTGGAAATAGATTTAGCGAAGCAGTTCAAAAAATGGCTAAAGAAGAAGGTTCTGAAGTTATTGTAATGAATAATAATATTGAAGCTCAAATCTCAGAATTGGAATCAGAAGAAGATAAAGAATTGTTTTTTAGTGAATATGGATTAACGGAACCAGCTCTTAATCGTTTGATTCGTACTACGTATAAATTATTAAATCTAATTACTTATTTTACTTGCGGAGTGAAAGAAGTAAGAGCTTGGACAATTAGAAAAGGTTGGAAAGCTCCTCAAGCTGCAGGTGTGATTCACAGTGATTTTGAAAGAGGTTTTATCCGTGCAGAAGTGATTGATTACAATGATTTTGTCGAATTGGGAGGAGAACAAGGTGCAAAAGATAAAGGAAAATTTAGAGTCGAAGGTAAAGAGTATATAGTTAAAGATGGAGATGTGATGCATTTTAGATTTAATGTTTAATATTCTAGACTAATAATTGCTATTTATCTTAAATAAGATAAGATTTCTCTTTATTATTCGTTAATGAAGGAAAGTTCTTAACTTTAAAACCTTTAAATACTTGAATTTCCGATTAATTATAAATATAATTTTATTATTGGGCTTGAATCTTTTAATCAAGCCCTTTTGGATTTTAGGTATAGATGTAGAGGTGCAGAATAAATTGGGAAATAATGTCTATGGATCTTATCAGGCACTATTGAGTCTTAGTCTGATATTTGCAATTTTACTGGATTTGGGTATCCAAACTTATAATTCACGCACTGTAGCTAGTTCCCCTAAAACCTTTCAAAGTTTATTCCCCAATATGATTATAGCTAAATTGTTTTTTGCTATATTATATGTAATATTAATTAGTGCGATTGCCTATTTTTTAAACTATAGAGGTGAGCATTTATATTTATTATTATTATTAGGGGTGTTGCAAATTGCTGTATCATTTCTAATTTTTATACGCTCGAATATAGCCGCTTTACAGCGCTTTAATCTTGATAGTATATTTACAGTATTAGATAAAGTAGTTGCAATTATTTTATGTGCTTATTTTCTTTATATAGCACCTAATGCTATTGATTTTAAAATTCATCATTTTGCATTATTTCAAGTAATAGGCTATGCAACGAGCTTAATAATAGGCTGGATTATAACCTTGAGGTTATATAAATTTAAATGGAAAGGCTTTCAATTAAATAAAGTTTGGATTGTTATTAGGAAAGGAATCCCTTATGCTTTATTGGTTTTCTTTATGGGGATTTATGGAAGAGTAGATATTTTATTAATTGATGTATTGCAAGAAACTGGATCTGAAGAAAGTGGAATATATGCTGCTAGTTTCAGGTTGTTAGACTTATCTAATAATATGGTTGGTGTACTTATGGCTAGTATACTTATGCCACTTTTTGTCCGAAAATTGGCAATGAAAGAATCTTTAAAGGAAGTATTACAATTGGTATCTTATATCATGCTAGCAGTGAGTTTGCTAATAGCCATTTGGGTGCAATTTTATGGAGATTTCATTATTCATTTCTTATATGATCATGCGAATGATTACACAGTAAGAGTTTTGAAAATTCTTATTTGGGTATTTCCAATTACTAGCTTAAGTTATATTTATTCTACATTATTAACAGCAGATGGGAAACTGAAATTCTTAATAGGGACTGCATTTGTATCAGGTTTTTTAAGCTTGGTTTTAAATTCTTATTTTATTCCTAAATATGGAGCTTTTGCTTCGAGTATTATTTCTATAATAACTCATGGAGTATTTGTTTTTTGGGTTATTAATAAAGTGAAAAAAGTATATGCTTTTAAAATGCCATGGAGATTTTTAGCTTTTATGCTATTTTGGTTCTTAGTAGTTTCTTTTGCTTTTTATTTTATAGAAAAATATCTCTCTTTAAACTGGATAGTCACAAGTATTATTTGTGCTGTGATTGGAATGATATTATTGTTTTTAACTAATGCTTTTTCTTTTAATAAAATGAAAATTTTAATACGAAATAATAAATAAATTTTCTAGTATCTAAATTCTTACGAACTTTGTCTGCAAAATTGTAACATTTATATTGCAAAATGCAATAAGATTAAAGAATATTATAAGTCTATGGCAAAAAATCTGTTAATCGTTGAGTCTCCTGCAAAAGCAAAAACAATAGAAAAATTTTTAGGTAAGGATTTTGAAGTTGTTTCCAGTTTTGGCCATATAAGAGATTTAGTGAAAGAAGGGATGGGTGTAGATGTTGAAAAAGAATTTGCACCAACCTATGTTGTTTCACCAGAAAAGAAAAAAGTAGTTTCGGAATTAAAAAGTAAAGCTAAAAAAGCTGAAGAGGTTTGGTTAGCTACGGATGGTGATAGAGAAGGTGAAGCTATTAGTTGGCATTTATGTGAAGTTTTAAATCTTGATCCGAATACAACAAAGAGAATAATATTCAATGAAATTACTAAATCAGCTATTCTAGAAGCTATTAAAAATCCTAGTACTGTGAATATGCATTTAGTGGAAGCACAACAGGCTAGGAGAGTGTTGGATAGATTAGTCGGCTTTGAAATATCTCCCGTTTTATGGAGAAAACTTCCAGGAGCACAAAGTTTATCTGCAGGAAGAGTGCAATCTGTAGCTGTTCGTTTAATTGTTGAAAGAGAAAGAGAAATTCAGAATTTTGAACCAGAAAGTAGTTTTAGGATTGTAGGTGATTTTATAGGGAAAGATAGTAATACAGATAAAGAAGTTTCATTTGCTGCATCAGCACCAAGTCTTAATAGTCAAGAAGATGCAGAAAACTTTTTAAAAAACTGTGAAGGTGCAAAATTTACCGTTAAAAATGTTGAAGTAAAACCAGGTAAAAGAAACCCCGCAGCTCCTTTTACTACTTCTACATTACAACAGGAGGCAAGTAGAAAATTAGGAATGTCTGTAGGTACAACTATGCGTATTGCTCAGCAATTATATGAATCTGGTTATATAACCTATATGCGTACAGATTCAACAGTTTTATCAGGCTCTGCTATAAAACAAGCAGAAGAAACTATTAAAAAACTTTACGGTGAAAAATACCATAAAGCAAGAGTATATAAGACAAGGAATCAATCTGCTCAAGAAGCACACGAGGCTATTCGACCTACAGATATGAATTTAAGTACAATCGAAAATAATAATTTAAAAAGATTGTATGAACTAATATGGAAAAGAACTATTGCTTCTCAAATGGCAGAAGCACAAATGGAAAGAACTAGTGTACATATTGGAGTATCAACATTAAAAGAAGAGTTTATTGCCAAAGGTGAAGTGGTAAAATTTGATGGATTCTTAAAAGTGTATCTTGAAGGTAAAGATGATGATGAAGATGAAGAGAATCAAGAAGGAATTTTACCTAAATTAAATATAGGAGCATCATTAAAAAATTCTTCGATAACAGCAACGGAAAGATTTAGTAGATCTTCAGCTAGATATACAGAAGCATCTCTTGTGAAAAAACTTGAAGATTTAGGTATTGGAAGACCCTCAACTTATGCACCAACCATCAGTACTATTCAACAGAGAAAATATGTAGAGAAAAAGAATCTGGATGGTGAAGAGCGTTCTTATGCTTTTTTAGAATTAAAAAATAATAAAATAATAAAAAAGACAAAAACTGAAATTGCAGGTGCAGAAAAGCAAAAATTATTTCCTACCGACTTGGGAATGGTTGTAACTGACTTTTTAAATAAGCACTTTACGCAAATAATGGATTATAAATTTACTGCTAAAATAGAAGAAGAATTTGATACAGTTGCTGAAGGAGGAAAGGAGTGGAATGAAATGCTGGGGCAGTTTTAAACCATTTCATGAAACAGTTGAAGAAACCTTAGAAACTGCAGAAAGAACAGCAGGAGAAAGATTGTTGGGTGAAGACCCCGAATCAGGAAAACCTATAATAGCTCGTTTAGGAAAATTTGGACCTATAGTTCAAATTGGTTCTGGTGATGATGAAGAAAAACCCAAATATGCATCACTTAGAATGGATCAAAGCATAGAAACAATAAACTTGGAAGAGGCTTTGGATCTTTTTAAATTGCCTTTTAGTCTTGAAGATTATAAAGATAAAGAGGTTATGGTTGCTGTGGGTAGATATGGACCTTATGTTCGTTGGGGTGATACTTTTATTTCAATACCTAAAGATGAAGATCCTCTTAATGTAAATCAAAAAAGGGCTGAAGAGTTAATAGATGAAAAAATTAAGGCAGATGCGCCTATCGCTGAACATGATGGCTATCCAATTACGAAAGGGGTAGGTAGGTTTGGACCATACTTGAAATGGAGAAACTTATTTGTTAATGTCCCCAAAGCATATGATTTCGATAATCTTACTCAAGATGAAATTCATGAATTAGTATCTAAAAAAATCGAAAAAGAAGCCAATAGATATATTAAAGTGTTTGAAGAAGAAGGAATTTCTATTGAAAATGGGAGATGGGGTCCGTTTATAAAAATAAACAGAAAAAATGTGAAAATTCCTACTAAAAAAGATGGTGAAAAGTATTCAGCTGAAGAATTAAAAGAAGTAGGATTAGAGCAAATAAAAAAATGGATTGAAGAAGCAGATCCTAAATTGTTAAAAAAGAAAAAAACCAAAACTAAAACAAAAAAGAAAAAATAAATTTATTATAAGCCTTCTAAAATTATTTTTTGAAGGCTTAAATTTTCATAAAGGAAAGCTATCCACGAGATAGATTAAATATAATTTTAAATTTTAAATGTAAATTCTTCTTTAAAAAAAATTAAATGAATTATTATTGGGGAAAATACAATAAAAATATGTTTTAATAAGTAAAAGGTATTTCTCTCAATAACAACATAGGCTTTTGCATTTGAAATTATTTAAAAAGAATGAAAATTGTCTGTTTTTTTAAATAAATATAGCTATTAATATAGAAAGGAATTAATTGAAATAATGGTTGTTTATAACTTTTATTTTTTAGTTCCCATGAATTTTTAACTTTATCTTTTATGCATATTGAATTATATACGGATGGTGCTTCACGTGGAAATCCTGGACCAGGGGGTTATGGGATAATTTTAAAATATGGAGAAAAAATTAAGGAAATTTCCCAAGGATATGCATTGACAACTAATAATAGAATGGAGTTATTAGCTGTTATTGTTGGTTTAGAGGCAATCAAATGGGAGAATATGCGAGTGATTGTATATTCAGATTCAAAATATGTAGTTGATTCAGTTATGAAAAGTTGGGTGTTTAATTGGCAAAGAACCGGTTTTAAAAATAAAAAAAATGTTGATCTTTGGAAGAGATTTTTAAAAATTTACGATAAACATCAAATAAGCCTACAGTGGGTTAAAGGACATGCAGATAATCCCTGGAATAACCGATGTGATGAATTAGCTACAAAAGCTGCTGATGGAAATAATTTATTACAAGATACCATTTTTGAACAAGAGTATTATGCAAGATAAATATTTTATTAAAACTGTTATACTATTTAGTTTCCTTTTGCATGCATGGAATATGCAAGCACAAGAAAAAGAGCATTCTTATTGGCAACAACAATTAGAGTATTTTATTCATGTTGAATTAAACGAAAGTGATAAAAGCTTTAATGCAAAGCAAATTTTAGAATATAAAAACAATAGTCCTGATACTTTGAGAGAACTTTATATTCACGTGTACCCTAATGCATATTCTGATAAAAATACCCCTTTTGCTAAGCAATTACTTGAAAATGGAAATATGAATTTTGCAAAAGCAGAACGAATGGAAATGGGTAAAATTAAAGATATTGAATTTCAAGAAATTCCAGCTTTAAAGGATAAAAATGATATTTTCTCACAAAATCTGAAAGGGAAAAAACTTCAATGGGAATTTCAAGATGCAATTGATATTATTAAAATAGATTTTCAAGAAAATCCTATACTTCCTGGTCAAAAACGATATATTTACACTCCATTTAAGGTTGAAATTCCTCATGTGTTTTCTCGAATGGGATATGCTGATAATATTTTTCATATTAGTCAATGGTACCCTAAACCTGCCGTTTATGATAAAAAAGGATGGCATCCTATGACTTATCTAGATCAAGGAGAATTTTATGGTGAGTTTGCAAATTATTATGTTGAAATAGACTTGCCCTCACATTATACCGTTTTGGCAACAGGAGAAATGGATTCAAAAGAAAAGCGAAATTTATTAAAAGAGGAAAATCAAAAATTAAGAACTAATTCGAGAAAAACTGTTAGCTTCACTGCAAAGAATGTTCATGATTTTGCTTGGTTTGCTAGTAATAGATGGGCAATTGCATATGAGGAATGGCAAAAACCCTCAGGTAAATATGTGGAGTTATGGGCTGCTTCTTTACAAGGTCAAGAATGGAATAAGTTGGCTATTGAAACTATGAAAAAAACGGTAGTAACTTTAGAAAAAGAAGTTGGCGTTTATCCATACCCACAAATAACTGCAGTTGAAGGTGCCTTATCAGCGGGAGGGGGCATGGAGTATCCTATGATTACAATAATTCAAAAAGACTTTAAGGGGAAAATCCTGGAACAGGTTATTGCGCATGAAGTGGGACATAACTGGTTTTATGGTGTTCTTGCAAGTAATGAAAGAGATTTTCCCTGGATGGATGAATCAATAAATAGTTTTTACGAACAAAAAATTACTAATGATTCAAAGACAGGTGATATATCTAATCAATTTATAAAACTTGGAGAACAAGCGATAATATCAGAAAATAGTAGAAGTGGATACAGTCAGGCTTTACATTTGGGTTCTGAAGAATATACTAACGCAAATTACGGTGTAGATCTTTATTTAAGAGGACCTGTTATGTTAAAATACTTGGAGTCTTTTCTCGGTGAAGAGTCTTTTAGAACAATGATGCGTGCATATTATTCCGAATGGGCAATGAAACACCCGCAATGGGAGGATTTGAAAAACACTTGGCAAAAAAACACTAGCAAAAATATTCAATGGTTTTTTCAATGGCTAGAACAAGAAGAATTAGGAGATTTATCTATACATAAAAAGAAAAAGAATACTTATTTAATTAAAAATAATACCGGCATACCTAGATTTCCTGTTCCATTAGTGTCGGCGGAACAAGATAAGGAAATAACTACTTGGTTGCAATTTGATGGAAAAGACACTCTTGTTGAATTGCCCAATAATAAGGCTAAAAATGTCTCTATTGCTACAAACTGGGATGATAAGCCAATAAATAATAATGCTAGAAAAAAAATAGGGATTGGAATCTTGGGAGGAATCGGTCAGAATGATAAGGAAAAAATTTATTTAAGTCCAGTTTTAGGTGGAAATGCTCATGATGGATTTATGCTTGGATTAGGTATGCATAATATAACTTTACCATTGAAAGATTTCCAAATTGCTTTTGCACCAATGTATGGATTTGCTTCTAAATCGCTTGTTGGATCAGGAGATATGCGTTATAGATTGAAAAAAGTTGCTCCTTTTATTCAATCAGTTACATTGGGCGGTCAAGTTCATTCATATCATTACGATTCGAAGGAATATGAGACTGCAGTTTTTACAAAACGATTTTTAAAGATAAATCCTTACGTTAATATAGTTTTCAAAAAAAATCACCCACGTTCTCCATGGAATCATAGATTGAATTTCAATGTGAATTTTATAAGCGAAGAGGATTATGATTATATCTATGATGAAATAAGAAATCAATTTTTACCTCAAGAGTCTTTTTATAGTCAAAATAATTTTGCATCATTAAAATACAGGTTGGATTACGAACATTATTTAATGCCTTTTTCTTTAACAGTTCAAACAAAAGGGAATCATAAACTTGTACAAGCTAGTATAGAATTTCAATCGGAATTGTCTTATTTTATGAAAAAAGAAAAGGCAAGGTTTAGATTTTTTGGTGGATACATGGGCTATGATTCGCATCATTTGGCTTACTTGCCACTTCAGTATCATTGGGCAACAACGCATAACTCAACTTTTGATTATACTTATGATGATTTGTATTTTGCTAGAAATGAAAGATTGAGCTTTATTCAAAATCAAGTGAATATTCGACACGGTGGTTTTAAGCTTCCTACAACTTTTTATTCTAGACCTATTGGTGTATCGGATTCATGGATTTTAGCAACGAATTTTACATTTGATATTCCAAAAATTATTATTCCGCTACGGGTATATGCAGATTTTGCTGTATTACCAGAATATAAATATAGTGGCTCTGATAAAAAAATACAAAGTTTATATAATATTGGTTTAGAACTGTATGCTGGAAATTTATTAAGTGTGTATTTCCCAATTTTGATTGATGCTGAACATAGAGATTATGTAGAATATATTTTGGGTGGAAAGTATGGTCGTACCATTACTTTTAAATTTGATATTCATGCGCTCAATTTACAGAGTTGGCGTAAGTTGCTGTTTTAAACAAGTAAGATATCTTATCTTTGCAATAAAATATTTTAATAATGGATCAAAGTCAAAAACTCATTACTTTAGATGAATTTACTATTAAGCAAACTCGTGAATTTCCAGAAGCTACTGGAGAGTTGTCAGCTTTATTAAGGGATATTTCTTTAGCTTGTAAATTAATCAATAATCAAGTTAATAAGGCCGGATTAGTAGATATAATTGGAAAATACGGCAATACGAATGTGCAAGGTGAGGAACAAATGAAATTAGATGTTTTTGCAGATGATGTGTTGATTAAAGTTCTAAAAAATAGTAATGAATGTTCAGGGATTGGATCGGAAGAAAATGATGAATTTCTGGCATTTGAAGATGAGTTTTCAAAAAATTCAAAATATGTTGTTCTTTTTGATCCTTTAGACGGTTCTTCAAATATAGATGTTAATGCTTCTATTGGAACTATTTTTTCAATTTATAAAAGAGTAACGCCTTTAGGGACTTTATGCACAAAGGAGGATTTTCTACAGCCTGGTAAAGATTTATTGGCAGCAGGGTATGTGGTTTATGGAAGTAGTACAATGTTAGTTTATGCAACAAAATTAGGTGTAAATGGATTTACTTTAGAACCTTCAATAGGAGAGTTTTGTTTATCACATCCTGATATGAAAATCCCTGAGAATGGGAATATTTATTCCGTAAATCAAGGTAATACCATTCATTTCCTACCTGAAATGAAAGAATATTTGCAATTCTGTATGGAAGAAAATAAAGAAGAAGGAAGACCTTATAAGCATAGATATATAGGTTCTATGGTTTCAGATATGCATAGAACATTAATAAAAGGTGGAATTTTCATGTACCCTAATGATAAGAAAAATGATTCTGGAAAATTACGTCTTCAATATGAATGTAATCCTATGGCATTTATAGTTGAGAAAGCAGGAGGAAAGGCGATTTCACATCAAAAAGATATATTGGAAATAATGCCAAACGATTTACATCAAAGAACATCAATTTTTATTGGATCCAAAAAAATGATAGAGGAAGTACAGAAGTTTGTACAGAAATAATAAAACTATTAAAAATAATTTAAAATAATGAAGATTTTTATTGCAGGCGCATCGGGATTAGTAGGAGGGTACGTACAAAAGGTTTTTAAAGAAAAAGGGTATGAAGTATGTGGTACACACTTTTCTTATCCAACAGAGAATACGGTATATTTTAATACCTTAGATTTAGAAGAAAAAGAAAACTTTGATATTCAAGCGTTCAAACCCGATGTTATTGTGCATTGCGGGGCTTTAACGCATGTAGATTATGCAGAAGAAAATGAGATGGAATCTTTCGATAAAACAGTGAAAAGTACACAGAATCTTCTTGAATTAGCACAAAGACTTGATGCATTATTTGTTTTCTTATCAACAGATTATGTTTTTAATGGACACTTAGGTCCTTATACAGAACCTGCAACTCCGCGTCCATTAAATGTATATGGAGAACATAAATTAATTGCAGAACGCTTCATCATTAATAATTGGGATAAATATTTAATTCTTAGAGTAACTAATGTTTATGGTGAGGAGGTTAGAAATAAAAACTTTGTATCAAGAATTGAACAGTGGATAGAAAATAAAGAAGAAAAAGTACTGCATTTACCAGTAGATCAGTTTGCGAACCCAACTTACGCTGGTGATATTGCTAATGCAATGGAAACTTTGATTTCTAATAATAAAAAAGGTATTTACCACATAGGAGGTAAAGAATATATGAATCGCGTAAGCTTGGCACAAACCGTTCTTGATTACTATAAATATGATAAAATAACTATAGTACCGAAAGAAACCATTGATTTAAATCAAGCAGCTATGCGTCCATTACGTGGTGGATTTATTTCAATGAAATTTTTAAAAGAATTTCCAACATTTCGATTTACCTCAGTTTTAGAATATTTGCAAAATAAATAAATATCTTCTTAAAAACTAAGGTTCTAATTCAAAGTAAAGACTATAAAACGATACAGCTTGTCATCAATGACAAGCTGTATTATTTTATAATTACAATTTTATAAAAGGAAAAACCTTTTCTTTATCAGATTGAATAATCTTTAAATAATAACTTCCATTCATTAAATGTGAACTCGGTAATTTTATATGACCTGTTTGTTCTTTTAAGTTTAATGTTTTTCTTTCGATAACTTTTCCATCTGATTGAATTATCTCATAATAAATCGGTTTTAAACTATTTATAGCATAAAATAAATTCAAATCAGGCCCTTTATTGGGATTAGGAAATAATTTCCAATAAAATAAATTTTCATCCCAAATTAAGGATTTTTCTTGTGTATAAAAGACTTGATTATTCCTTGTGGTAATTCGTAATTTATATCTGGCAATATTATCTAGTATGTCTGGATAGTCCACCACTCTTGCTTCTTCAT
>Ga0079225_10000362_pt1 | contig 24375 bp, 23 predicted proteins | sample Poulit2012_FD_76344 | JGI IMG/M metagenome (GOLD analysis project Ga0079225, IMG submission 76344) | Agricultural soil microbial communities from Georgia to study Nitrogen management - Poultry litter 2012 | ecosystem: Environmental > Terrestrial > Soil > Agricultural land | place: USA: Georgia... | reverse complement strand
TGTTTTAAAGCTGCTTTTTTAGTCATCGTCTAAACTTCATCCCAAAAAGGAATTTGAAAACCTACTATAGGAACTCCGGTTATCGGATGGACTTCTTCTGGCGATTTGGTTATGTCTGAATATACCCCAGGACCATTGATAATTCCTGTTTTTTCATCTACTGGGGCAGCAAGGTTTCCAGCGCCCATATTGTCCACCGGACTATCTACCGAAATACGCATGCGGCAGCCCAAAATTTCATAAGTGCCATCTTTCTTAATTTGAGTAAAAATTCGAATCGTATTCACTGCCGAAGGCGACAGGTTTTGAATGTCTGGATGTTGATTGACATAGGTTTCCAAAAGACCATAATTGTTCTTTTGCATATAGGACAGAAGGTCTTCTTGTTTTATGGCATCAACAGTAATTATTTTAACCCCTGCACCAACTTTTCCTTCAATTTCCTTTAAAACAATTTTTTCATTGTCCTCATAAAGCTGTGACACCAACTTCGGAGCTGCTTGAAGTTCCTCTAAGGTATATACATGATGTTTGAAAAACTCTTTGTAGTTTTTATAAAACAGCCTTTTGTCTTCCAAGATTACCCGTTCATCGATTGGATTGGCTATTTTTTGAAACTCATACATCGTTCCCGTACCCGCCCAAGTTTCTTTTTCCTTAGCCGTTTTATCATAAAACCCGAATTGGAAGTACTCCAAAATGGAAATATTATATGTATACACATCGCGCATACTGGCGAGTAATAAAGCCGATTTTGATTTGCCTGTGCGCTCAGACGTGTATGCTAAAAACTTTTTTAGCACATCCCATTTCATTTGCTTGAAGTAGTAGCCGAGATATAATGTGCGCCGCATATTATTTTTCATTTGAAATGATTTCTCCTAATTGGTCTGCACTAATAAATTCCACTTCTGGCCAACGACTTACTATTTTCTGTAGTAACTCTTTTAGCGCTGTCAAACCAACTTCCCTGTTTTTCGGATCGATATGACCACAGAAATTCACGCGATGCGAACTGATGTTGGCGGGCTTCTTCATTCTAAAAGCCGCTTCTACTTGTTTGAAAGTAAAATTCACCCAATCTCTTTCAGGTATCGTAGTGGGTTCGAAAACAACATTTCTAACCAACACTTTCATATCCGTGCCTTCCCCCAGTTTGTGTTTCTCTGTTTGATATTGGCCTTTCCCTAAATGTCTATTTAAACTACGTGGCCGATCGATATATGCAATACCGTAGTCTTTTAATTTATGTTCCAAATGCAGCGGAAACTGCTGTGCAGGAGGCGTAAACGTATTCGAAGCATAGCCGTACACTTTTTTAAAACATTGTAGCCCATCTTTCACATTGTCTAAAAAACTTTCGGTTTCTTCTTTGTTATAAAAAGAATAGGCTGCCGTCCAACCATGTTTATAATTTTGATGGGCTGGAATTGAAACGTAAGAATCATTTTCTAAAACCGTCAGAAGGTCTTTATCTTTCTTTTGAAGTAGATCGTTAAATATATTTAAGTTGAAGTGCTCCCTCCCGTGAAATAGGGGTTTCATCAATCCTTTTTCAATACCTTCTTGCCACAAATTCCAAGTACCCGAATACGCTTGATGATCTTTTGAACTCAATTTCTCATACGTTTTCGGAAGCAGTTCATAAACATATTCCGAATAGCCATTTTCTTTCATTGCCTCAAAATCGATATTGCACGATAAGGAATACGGCGTAAAAACTGCTGGATTGTCATGTTTGTCTTTTACAGAAGACAACACCTCATACAAGGCCTCTAAATCTTCTCGTGTTTCGAGCGTATCATATCTATCGAAATGAGAGGTCAGTGGAATATGTGCCTTTTGCAAATTCTCAAAGGCTTCTTTTGAAGCTAAGCGCACATTGCCATAGTCATCGACAGAAATAACAAGCAGTTTGCGATTGGTCCGCCAACCCGAAACGTTTTTTAGATAATTGGCTATGGTTTGTTTCATTCTCTAAAAAATTTAATCAAGATGCTTTTATATTTTTCATACTTAACTGGAATATAATTTATTCATACCAGCCCAAATAATTTCTGGTTTAAAGTTTTTTACCCATTCCAGACCATTATCGGCGTATTCTGCTAATAATTCTGGATTATTCTGGAATTTAAGCATTGTTTCATAAAGATTATTCACGTCCTTGGCTGGAATTAATTCTCCGTTGTACTTATCAGAAACAGCATCTTTACAACCAGTTACATTAGTCGCAATGATAGGTAAACCTATAGCAGCGGCTTGCGTCAAAACATTCCCAAAACCTTCCCAATAAGCTGGCAATACAAATACATCCATTAAACTATAATAATAGGGGGTTTCTTCATAACCAACTAAACCAACCATATCAATACCAAGATGGGAATTTGCTTTTTCTACGGTTGCCTTATCAATTTGATCGTAATACGGTCTTCCTACAACAAGTAACTTAACATTATCATTATTTTGATATATTCTATCAAAAGCTTCTATCAATTCTTTAAATCCTTTTCGTTCGACTATTCGCCCTAAAAAGCCAAATACAAATTTGTTATCAGGATTATGTTTCTGTTTTAATTTCTGAAGTTTTTCAAGGTTTAAGTTATTTCGATTATATAGTTCTAAATCAATACCATTACTACTACCTTTATTAATAACTAATGATTTTCTCTTAGAAAATATATTATATTCAACTCCTAAATCTCTTACTGAATTACTAATACACAGTATTTTATGGGCATTTGCAGAAGTGATTTTCTCGATTTGAATTAAGAGCTTTCTAAATGTTCCGGTTTCATGCTCAAACCGAAATCCCCTACAGGTATAAATTCGTTTTTTAACGCCAGTGAGTTTACCAGCTATCATGCCCAGCAAACTAACTTTAGGCGTCCCTAAATTTATGATATCAGGTTTTATCGTTCTAAATATTTTAATTATTTGAAAAAGAGTGCGGCAATCTTGAAAAACACTAATTTCTCGTTTAATAGATATAGGAAGTAAGATAGCGTCTTCTTTTTTACAAAAATCTATAGTTTGTTCTGTTTTTGGAGCCAATAAATAAACTATATAACCTTTATCAATAAAATACTTTAACTGTCCTTCTAAAAGCATCACACTTTGAGGTGCGGTAATGCCTATTATTAGTTTTCTATTCTTCAAAATTAGATTCTTTTAAGAAGGTTTCATAAAATTCTGTTCTACGTCGTTCCAAAGTTTCAGTTCTATATAATTTAGCCTCTTTATAATTTCTTTTTGCTTTTTTTAATAATTTTTCACCAGTAAAAGACTTAATAATATCGGCAATCTCATTAATATTACCGGCTTCAAACAAACAATCTGAATTCAATAATTCAGGAATGCCTCCTACTTTAGAGCCAGCCGCAGGACACGCCATACTCATCGCTTCAATAAGAGCTCTTGGAAGTCCTTCTGTTTTACTGGGTTGAATATATATGTCTATTGTTTGTAAAAAGTCATTGATTTTTTCTGATGGTAAAGATCCAACAATTTCTATTTCATCAGACATACCCAGTTTATCGATAAGGTTTTGTAATCGACTCGGATCCCCTTGTCCTACAATTTTATACTTATAAATCAAACTTTGCTGTTTTAATTTATGTAGCGCTCTAATGACATCTGCCTGACCTTTATATTTTACATCAATAACTCCAATTGATCCTAAAGTAAGAGTAACATTTCGGTCTTGACCATCTATAATCCTATCTAATCTTTCATTTAATACCTCTCTAGAAATCGTTTTTAGTTTTACATTAGAACAGTGAATAGATTTTCCTTTGGTGGGATATCGATTTTGTAAAAAATCTTTGGTAACATAAATTACGTAAGAACAATCTTTGATTACTTTTTGAATTTTTCTCAATTTATATGGAGCTACTAACTTCCCCTTCCAATTATAATATCGATAAGCATCATACGTGCAAGCAACCATTTCAACCAAATAAGGAATCTTATATTTCCTTGCCGTCTTTATAGCTATTGTTCCGGAAGCACTTGGCATTCTTGCCACTAAAACATCATGATTTTGAACTGCGGTTTCAATGATTTTCTTAGCCTTTGGTTTATTGGCTAAGTATGTACTCAAGCTTTTAAAGTTTGGAAAAGGAATAAACTCGAAATCCTTATCTGAAATTCGACTAAACTTAGTTTCCTGCGAATTATGAATTTTTTTCTCCCGCATACAAAAGGTAACCGAATCTCCTAATTGTAAATAACGTTGTTTAATTTCTTCGGTATAATGGATTCCAAAAACCTCAGACTTCTTATTGGTATATAGCGGACCGTCACGAACAAAAAGCACTTTTCTACTCATAGTAATTTTTTAAATTCATTAAAATTAGTCTCCACATCAAAACTTTTAATCGCCCAATTTTGATGAACATATTTTTTCGTTTCTATAGTATTATTCAGAAAAAGTGATAGTATTTCCGAAGCTTTTAAAACATCAGTTGGTGATATAGTTAATGGTTTTGCTTCATCTGGCAAAGAATCGAGAATAGGTTCGATATTGGACGTAACCACAGGTAACCCACTAATCATCGCTTCAATTAAAGCATTGGGCTGGCCTTCTGTAATCGATGGGAAATAAAAAAGATCTAAAGCTTTATAAAGTATAGGCACATCATTTATTAATCCTAAAGTAATTACCATATCCTGAATATTATATTTCTCTAATTGGCTCAAAAAACCATCAGAATCTGTTCCTTTACCACAAAACACAAAACGAAATTTTTTGTCATGTTCTTTTAAGATTTGGATTACCTTAAAAATAGTTTCATGGTTTTTAGCCGGATCAAATCGTCCAACATGTCCTATAATAAATTTGTTTTGTGGAAGATTTAATTTTTCTCGCGCGGTTATTTTAGAAACATCAATATTAAAATCAGTTGCACTTACGCCATTTTTAATGATCTTGTATTTGGAGTTTCTTTGATACGTATTTCCGTAAAAGTTTTTTAACGCAGTTTCACTGTTAGATAAAATCTTTGTAGCATTCTTTCGCAACAAAAGATTGGACATTTTATTATAAAATAGTTTTATAGGATTATTTCCAAAGGCATTTGTCGAACGTCTATGAAATACAATTCTATTTTTTACTCCAGCATATTTTGCAATGGTTAATGGTAGTCCACTAAAATTCCCTGTAAATGAAACGACAGTATCATAGTTATATTTCTTGAGTAGTTTATATAACTCATGGGCTTTTCTAGGATTAAAATATCCTATACTCTGATGAAACAATTGAATATTTAAACACTCAAATTCCTCATGTAAATCTCCTTTATTAGAATTAACGGATAAAATGTGAAATTCAAAATCTTCTCGATAATATTTAATAAAACGTAGCGCATAGTTTTCTGCGCCCCCAGCACTTAAAGTAGGAAGGATAAAAAGAACTTTAGACATACCTGCTTATTTGTTTTTCTTAGCTTCTTTTATGATACTTTCTACCATCCATCCTTGTGGGTTAAACCTACCTTTATGCCAGTTTAAGTGTTCATCCCAATAGCCAGGGCAAGAATCATAACCTGCAACTGAAAAGCCATAGCTAACTTCTACTAATAATGGAATGTTTTTTTCATCAAATACAAAATCATAAGATGCACATTGTAAATTTAATTTAGAGCTTATATTAAATGAAATAGTAATACATCGTTCATCAAACTCGTCGCGTGCATAAGTGAAATTACCACTACCCGAAGCTCTAAAATCATTTTTTCTAACGTATCGCTTTAGTCCAAAAGCTTTATTGTCAATTACTATAATTCGAATATCTGAATCATTATTGGGTATAAATTCTTGGAAATAAACATAGTTATATTCTTTACCTAAGACTTTAGCAAACTCAGGAGGTTTAAAAAAACGAACTAATCCCTTTATTGGTTCTTTAATACTTGTTTTACCTGTTTTAAATTGACGCCAACGTTCTTTTAAACTTCCCCAAGCATCGTAATTACTAAAACCTCTTCCAAAAGCTCTATTTATAATTTTAGTGGCCTGACTCTTATTTTTTATAAGTTTTACATTCGACGATCCTGCTCCTCCTCTTAATTTAAATACTTTGGGGAATGAAGTTTTATTTACCCATGCTAAGGCAGTTTGTTTTTCATAAAAAGCATAGCTTTTTACCATAGGGGCATTAATCGCTTCTAAAAGATATTTTTGAGCTACTTTATCATCAAAATGCCACCCCGTTCTAAAATCTGGAAACACAATAAACCCACTGTGTTCCAAAGCAAACAGAATTTGTTTTGCAATCACCAAATCTTTTGGATTCAAATGATTATGATGCCAGAGCAATGCATCACAATCTTGAAGTTGCGCAATAATGTCATCAGCATAACAATTTACTGTTTTATATTCGATGTTGTTTTCCTGACAATAGACAACCCAACGATTTGAAAAACTACCTGTATAATGAATAGCTATTTTCATTTACTTTAAAAATTAGGGTCTATATTCATTTTAATGATTTCATTCATTTTAATTATAATCAACACACGAAAAGCTAATAAATTAGGATCTATGTTGTTTGCCCCCTTTAACTTTATATATTGTTTAGCATTGCTAGGTAATCGTTTGGCTATGGCGGTCTTTATCTTTGATACTAAAGGTTTATTCTTTGAGCGATTAGTTTTCACTTGAATATCAGCGCGTATTTTATTTAAAAAGTCTTTTGAAAATACATCTTTACCTTTTGGAATCTCTAATTTCAAATACTGGGCAAATTCCTCAGTTTTTAAAAGGTCTTGTTGTAATATGTTGGCACCTTCTTTTGCAAATGGAAAGTTAGGTAATGATTCCTCTACTATTTCTCGAAACATTTTTTTATTGGATCGCCATTTATCAGATATCACATAAACTTCTTTTAATATAGATGGAAATAATAAAGGATTAATTATTTCAGTATAGTTTAGTTTTAAATCACTTAAAGAAGCCATAATAAGTGGCAATCTAAAAGTGTGATACAATCTATCTCTATACTGTTCGAAAGTTTCATTTTCTTTATTTTTTAGAAAACCTGGTAATTCTTGCTTAAAATTAAATTCACTCATTACCTCATTAAGATTTGCATAATCTGACATTAAATTTAATCCTACAGAAGATCTTGCTGCGTATTCACTTGAATATATTCGTTGCCATCCAAAACCTTCATCACCACGAATAATCCCTAAATATTTTTTTTTAAAAATACTTTTCCATATTTCAAATCCATCCATATAACTTGAAATATGATTGATACGCCCTTCCCCATTAACTAAAAAACGATGAACTATCTTTTCAACAGGTTCATTCGTCTCATTTGTTAAAACATATTGATGGGAAACTTTACAGTGTTTTGCTAACTTTTTAGCAATATAAGCATCATTATCCTTTATATACTGAGATTCTTCTGCACCCCAAGTCAGTGTTTTTATATCTTTATATCCGTTCTTTCTAAGAAACAGTAAAATCCCACGACTATCATATCCACCTGACAAAGGCAAAATCCATTTTTTAAAATCAACATTAAGATTTTTAAATACTTGATTTAGTGCTTTAATTAAATCTCGCTTTTGATTTTTATTCTTTATATTCGATTTAAATACTATTTCAGAAGACTTTTTTTGAATTTCCCATTCTTTAATATTTAAAGTTAAAACAGTTTTAGGCTTTTGCGCCTTAATCCGTTTATCCCAAGAAAAAAATGGTCCAAGAGTTCCAGATGATAAAATCCAAGGAATAATCTCTTGATTAAACTCAAATGTATTTAAATAATAAATGATAGCTAATTGACTTGTAGAAGCAATAAGCTTTTCCTTATCAAAATAATACCAAATAGTACGCGACCCTACCCAATCTGTAATAAGTTGCACTTTATTTTGGCCTTTTCTAAAAATAGCAAAAGTACCCTCTAATTTTGTTGACTTAGAATTTACATCATCCCATTCTTCATTCTGCACATATCCTAAACACAATGAGCTTTCTGATTGCTTCACAGTGCTTACTGGATTAAATACTGCAGTAATTGTATTGTTATCTCTTTTTATATTTACAGGATTTGGAGTAATATTATCAGGTATTATTTTTTTTTCAATGTGCTTTATTCTTTCTTCAATATTTTTAAAATCACTTTTATTTATTTCCTCCTTATATGTAATATATATTGCTTTTGACATTTTATTGACTTTTTAGAGGGTATTGTAAAATTTGATTAGTTAAATAAAATTCAATCACTAAAATCATTTTAATTTATGATTTTTGGTTGTTTTTATTTTTTAGCATTTAAAATTATATTACTCAGCTCGTCTGAACCCATAAACTCTACAGTAGGCCATTTCTTTTTAATTTGGTGGAGTAATTGATCTAAACTTTTTAGATTTTTATCACGATGCTTTACCGACATCTGACTGACGTAATTTATTCTGTGGCTTGAAATGATGGCAGGCTTACCCCAAAAAAATGCATTTTGAATGTCATTCATGGCTTTGTTCACCCAATCCAATGCATCGTTTTCATAAGGTTCAAACAATACATTTCTAACTGTATATAGTTGATTGTATTTGTTTTTCTGACCTGTATAATGATATTTTATTTTAGGTTTCCCGTTTAATTCTATTTGTGGCATTACACGTCCACGTTGAGTTTGTATTACGTACACATCATTATCTAACAATGTTTTTTCTATCTCTTTTGGCCACATATAATTACAAGCAACAAAGCTTTCAGATCGAAAACCAAAAACTTTCTCAAACTGTTGAAGACCTTCTGTTAGAATTTTATTTATTACTTTTAATTCCTCTTCACTTTCTGCACGATATGCAGCTAAATAATAAATCTGATAAGGAGAGGATGTCTTTGTCGTTAATCCAAAAAAATGGTGATTAAATGCTAATTTTGTCTCTAATCGTTTATTTCGCAAATCCTTCATCCATAAATTCACATTCAGATGTTCTCGCGCATGAAATTGTGGTTGTATTAATTGTTCATTAATACCATCAAACCAAAGGTATTTAAGATCTTCCTGGTAATAGTATTCATAAGAGTTTAAAAAAGAGCGACTGTGATACTGTTGAAAATCTTCAGCTTGAATTTTTTCGAAATCTGGATTATTCATCACCATATTGGTGGTGAATTTTGCCCGATTTCCGTGCTGGTCCTTGTGCTTTCGTAGAATTTCAAAAAGCAACTCCAAGTCTTCTTTCTTTTCTAAACTATCTAAGCTGTCGTACTTCGACCGATCAACACGAATGCCTGCTTGTAATAAAGCATCAAAACTCTTTTGATCTCGCATCCGAATACTCCCCCAATCATCGCTTTCAATGACCACAATTTTACGATTTGTGCGCCAGCCTCTGGCGTTGGTGACGTTATGTGCAATTTTTGATTTAAGTTGTTGTAACAAAACCTTATATTTTAAAGTCCTTTAATAATATCGTTTAAGGATATGTTCTCTCCAAAAGTAAAAATTGCCGTAATGGGATTTCCAATTACCGTCATAACGCTAAAAGAATTCCATGATAATCTTAAGGCTACGACAATAAAAAACAATAAAAATGGGGTAGCTAGTCTAGAATATAGAAGAAGATTTTTCTTAATAATATTGTTTTGGAAGTATAAGGTCATGAATGATAATGTTAACAAATTTGCTATGCTAGTAAATCTTCCACCTGAAGGGATAGTATTTAACAGATTTGCAAACCCATAAAACAATAAAACAAAACTCAGTAATCTTAATAAATATTCATCTTTATAAATTGTTTTCTTATTACTCCAATAGATCATTATTAGAAAAACCATCAATGGGATTTTCACACCTAATCCATAATAATTTGCATGCCAAGCTTGATGTTGATTTAATCTACCTTCTTCTCTTAACTCTGCGACTTTTTCTTCTCCTGTATAAACTCTAGCTCTTTCGGCCATTTGTTGAGGTGCATAAGTGTTTACAACATCATTAAATTGAGATATATTAAACTCACTAAAAAATAATGTTACTATAAAAAACACATAATAAAGTTTTATTTTATTTCCTAGAACCAAATACAGTACTAAAGGAATTAAAATAATCAAAAAGCTAAAATGTATTACAAATGGTGTTACAAAACACCAAATCAAAGATCTTCGGTTTTGTTCGAAAACAAAAGGTAGCAAACCATATATAAATACATGTGCTGCAGTCCAAAATCTAAATCCATTCATATTCCATAATGGAATAGCTAAGAATAAGGTGAAGAGTAAAATTTTTGTAAAAAATTTAGTGTTACCTTTTAAGCGATCTAAAACATACCACATATTTCTGGAAAAGAAATATCCATAAATAATTGAATAAACTATTACTAAATAAAAGCCATTAGCTGTAAATTTTGAAACCAAAAAGGCCAGCAAAGTTCTTAATATATCAGCTTCGTTCGAACTTGCATAATAAACTAAAATACCGTTTAAATCTAGATTTAAATAATTTAATTTCGGAATATCTGACATATAAGCAACAATATCTGCTCCTTGACTTTCTATGCCTACAGAAAAGGTAAAACCATAAAAAATCGCAAACAACCACATTATATTTTTGGCATGTGGTTTTTTAAAATTTTTCAGATAAAACAGTAGCGTGAAGAATGGCTGTATCAGAAAAGCCACTAAATGATATGGTTTTTTATGTGGTTTTGCCATATTATCGAGAAGCCAAATTAAAAAACGCATTGGCTACATTTTCAATTTTATATTGCTCTGGATCGGTTATATGCAAGCCATTTTTATAATTACCCACTAAAAACTCTTCCGCTACTTGCTTGTTGAAATCAAATGTATTGACACTCAAAATAGGTTTTTTTATAATGAGGTAATCTATGATTTTACTTGGAATTTGTTTTTGCCCAGCATTTTCAAAATTCACAACAAACTCCAGTTTGCTCAGTTCAAAAAGCAATTCTTTTCTGGGTATATAATCTTTAATTTCAATACGACCGTTGGAGCGATCGGCATACGATTGTACTAGATGCGTTTGTTGCGTATAAATATCGAACTTATATGGTTTTGGATAGTTCACTAAAAACTCTAAAAAATCTTTCGGATCGCGTCTTCCTGGTATCAATCCTCCGGCATAGGCAAAATGAGGTATTTCGTTTTTTTGATACGGCGCAACTTCAACCTCCTCGAAATTGAAACCTTGGGAAATCACTTTGATTTTATGATGAAATTCGGGATAATATGCAGGAATTGCAGTTGCTACAGGAACGGTTAAATAATCTACTTTTTTACAAAACCACTTCTCTACATATTTAAAATAAAATAAATGCTTAAACGTATCATTCTCCTGCCCCATAAACGGATCGCCACAATCGGCCACCCAGGTTTTGGCCATGTTGTTTTTCTTTTTCCACACCGCTGCCACACCCCAATGAATAGGATAAGGTACTGCTATAGAAATCAGCAAATCATAGTGTTCTTTTTTCTTTTGTTTCCTTTTTAAAGCTTTTTTTACTTTAAAATAATATTCCAAGTTTGGATATTCCAAACCTATTTGCATTCCTCTTCTCAAAGCTCTTTTAATCTTTAATAGAATGCCTTTTCCTGTAAGCTTCACCGCCTTCCATTTGGGTTGTCCTAAATCTTCTATAACCAATCCATGTTTTTTTTCAAAAGCAGCATGTTCTGGTTTTTTCGGGGTTAAGACCGTGACATCATGTCCTTGACGCGCAAATTCTTTTGCCAACTCGGTGGTTCGGAAAGAACGTGGGGAGTTCATGGGGTGGAAGGAACGGGAGATGATTAGGATTTTTTTCCTTTTCATAAGTATTATTCTATTCTTGCCGATTAATATCTAAAGTCTTTTTAATTGCTAATAAAGAAGTTAGATTATGATAATTTACCTGATATGGCTTTCTTATCATTATTGATTTAATATAATTCTGCAATTCTTTTGGATACATTTTATAGGAACCCAAAATACTCTTTATAGTATTACCTTGAAGAGCATATATTTGATTAAGAGCTTCTGCTTTATATGTTTTGCTCCCAAAATATCTACTAGCAAGAGATCTAACAAATGGGGGTATTTTATTAACCACTTTTCCTTTAATAGATTTCTTAGCAGATTTAGTATTTACCTCATACTCAAACTCTATTGCTGCTAACTCAGGTATTAATATCCCTTTTCTTTGGGAGGAAATAAAAAGATTTCGTTCCAATCTATTACCCTCATTTAATTTAAGAAAATACTTCACCAATTTTATATCCCAAAATGGTAATAGAAAATCAAATTCAAAAAATCTATATACTTTACAACTATTTACAATAAACTTTGCTTGTCTTTCTTGCCAATTAATATACTCTTGAAACGAATGAGGTTCCATTTTAACTTTGTTATAAATAGAACGCAACTTTTCAATATACGAAGGCTTTATAAATTTTGTTGGAACAATTGAATGACGCGAACTAGTCCTCTTAAGGCTACTTAATTCATCATTAACAGCCATGTCAATATCTTTAAAATGCCCACCAGAAAGCATATCTAAAGTATGACCAGGAATAAATACATCACCCTTCTTAATTATCTTTTTTTGTCTCAGTTCATAAACAGCTAAAAAGTCCTGTAAATGAGGAATTGAAACTCCTTGGAAAGAATATTCAATATAGTTACCAATCAATCCTATATTATGAAGCTTGGCCCACTTCTCTTCTGTATATTCTACAAAATACCATTCATATCCACATGCTTCCGCTACTCGTTGACTTATGTTTGCTTGTGTATTATTCTTACGTCCATAAGAAAAACAAATAACGTTTTTTGCATTTGTTTTTTTTAAATAGTTAACTATTACTCTAGAGTCACAGCCCCCACTTAGTGGTATGATTAAATTCTTATCTTTAGGAACAGACTTTGTTAGTTTTTTTATAATCGTAATCATTAAGGAATCAAATTCCTCAACAAATTCTTCAATACTTTTGTCTTTTGCTTTATGATTTGGCTTAAAAGCAAAGTAACGATTGCTATCAATATTTTTATTTTTTCTATCTATAGTTAAAATCTCGGCCGCTTGTATTCCATTTATATTTTGATAGATAGTGTTTGGACCCAAAGAAAAGCCAGCTTGCAAAAACATACTCACAGCTTGGTCGGAAATACTTTTTTCAGGAATAGTCTTAATATTCTCAGTAATAAAAACTTGATTATTTACAGTACTATAAAAGACTGGGTAACTTCTAATAATATCGGAAACTATAATTATTTTTTCATCCGATACAAAAACTATAGAAAATGGTGTTCCTATACTATTCTCTTCAATAAACTCATTAAATAAATCTTTGGATAGAAGAATATGTTTTTTTGCGATCAATTTTTCTAAAGCAATATCGCCTTTATAGAAAAGCGTCTGATTAAAAACCGCAATTTTCTTGTAAGAAGTTAATGAAATATTTTCCATCTTTTATATTACTGAAAGGGTTTTAAAACTTTATTAGCCTCAAGACCTGTTTTTTCTATTAAGATTTTCAATGTAGCTAAATAACCCGACTTTCTTTTTGAAAAAAGAGACTTGTTTTCAAAAAATTCTTCTGTTTTTGTTTGAAAATCAATGACATCAATTCCTTTTAAAAGTTGAAGCCAATCAGTGCTTTTTTCATATTTAAAATTGATCAGACTTTCGGATATATCTCCGTGTAATTTAATTTGTTGCTTTATACGTGGTAAGTGATTTTTCCAATTACCAATACCCTTTGCTCCTATAGGTCTAACTGATTTTAAAGCGTTTAAAGATGCTTTCGAAGGTTGAGCATAAAGATGATATTCATCAAAATTATTTTTCTGATCTAGAAAGTCAAATCGTTCATTTATAACCTGTTGTACGTTGTTTGGTTGTGTTGTGAACTCTTCATATTTTATGAATAATATTCTAGGATGGTTCTTTAACTTTTTATAAGTTTTTAAAAATAGGTTCCAGTAGCGTAAGCTAGCCCAGTATTGATCTGGATATTTACCATGACAACTACTTACCATATCTCTTGGATCTCGAATTATACATATTACATAAAGATTTGAGTCAACCTTTAAAGGGGTCTGAACAACGGATAGTTCTGATGGATGTTTTGTTAAAACACTTTTAAGATTGCTCCCTAAATTTAAATTGCTTCTGCAAATTGAATCTTCATGTTCAGATACAAAATCAAAGTCATAACATACTCTCATCACTTCTGTTAAAAGAGTAGTACCTGTTCGAGGCCCTGACCCTACTATATGAATTCTTTTAGTTTTTTTCATTATATAATTTATTTTTCACTAAGGTTTTTAATTCCAGAAAAGCTTTTAATCTAAATATGAAAGAGATACCTAAGAAAATTATTAATCCTGAGGCAGGTAGTATAATCAACTTTAGAAGAATCCATTTATATTCTATTAAGCCTATAAAATAAACACCTATTCCCATCACAAAAGTAATTAAGATAATAGGTATCATTATTTCTAACTGTTCTCTGAAATTAAATTTAATGTACTTATTACTATAATATATATTAATGAAAAGTTGTAGGAATTCAGTAATCACAAACGCCCAAGCCATTGCAATAACCGAAATATTAACCGCGATTAAAACTCCCAAAATAGTCAATCCGTTTCTAAAAAAACCCTGGTATAAATAGTCTCGTCCTTTACCATATACTTTTAAAACATTTAAATTTATACTGTGCAAATGTCTTACATATCCTGAGATCCCCAAAATTTGTAAAAAAATTACAGAACCCCTCCATTTTTCACCCAACAATCCAATAATAAGCGGTTCAGCTGTTAAGATTAAAATAGTGATGATAGGAAATATTGTAAACGAATTAATGCGCATTATTCTTTGATAACCAGCTTTTAATCTTTTTTTGTCGTCCTGAAGTTGTGCTAACATAGGAAAAGTCACATTCATCACAGTATCATTCAGCGTATTTGCAACACTATCTTTAAGCATATTCCCTTGATTAAAAAATCCTAAAGAGGCAGCTGAAAAATATTTTCCAATAACAACTTGATTAAGATTCCTGGAAATAGTGTTTACAAACCCAAGAAGCATCACATTGGAGCCGAAAGCAAAAAGCTTATGAAAGGATCTTTTAGTGATAAATCCTTGAGGAATCCAAGGATTAAATACAAAAAGCATTATAGAAGTCACTAAACTGCCTAAGATAAATTTAATAGCAAGTGCTATAACACCATAACCAGAATAAGCCAATAAGACGGCTATACCTATAGTTGTGATCCCACTCACAACTTGAATAATTCCCAAGAGTTTAAATTTCAGTTCACGCTTTAAAACTGACGATTGTACTATTGTCAAACTTTTAAATAATAAATCTAACCCCATCAGCCTTGTCAGCATGATAAGCTCCGGTCTTTCATAAAATGATGCGATCATAGGAGCCCCAAACCATAATATAATGTACAAACAAACACTAACTATAATATTAAAGTAAAAAACCGTTGCTTTATCTGCCTCAGTTATAGTTTTCTCTCGTATAAGTGCTAAACCAAATCCCCCTGTAATTAAAAAGCTTGACACTTCAAAAACTATGTAAAGCATAGCTACTAATCCATAATCTTCTGGACTTAGCAGTCTGGCGAGATAGATTCCTCCCGCAAAAACAATAATTTTATTTATAATCGAACTTGAAAATGTATAAATAAAACCTGAAAGACCTTTTTGGGCTAATGACAATTACTAAAATTTATAGGTTACAACTGCAAACCAAAACTTATTAACTAAATACACATCCCCGCCGCAACGGTTTCGTTTGTATTTGGGTTTATTAGTATAAAACTTCCTGTTTGTCGGTTGCTGCCAAATTCATCCATCATCAGCGGTCCAGCAGTTTTTATTTGTACCCGCACAATATCATTCATCCCAATCTGCTTATCGCCTTCCACACGGTTTAAAGTTTCGATATCTACTTTATAGATAACGTCTTTAATCATCGCTGTTTGTTCGTTGGTGGTGTGTTGCACGATAAATCTTGTTCTGGGTTGGTAGGGGTCATTTCCAAGCCAACACATCATAGCGTCTATTTCTTGTGTTTTCTCAGGTTGGTTGTTTTTGCGCACAATCATATCGCCACGGCTGATGTCGATGTCGTCTTCAAGCGTCATAGCTATAGCCATCGGTGCAAAAGCCTCATCTATGTTTTCACTTCCTCTATTGATGGATTTAATACGGGATGTAAATCCGGAAGGTAGGATAGTTACCTCATCATTCACTCTAAACCTCCCCGACTGAATACTGCCGGCATACCCACGGTAATCTACAAACTCCTTATTCTGCGGACGGATAACGGTTTGCACAGGAAAACGGGCATCAATTTTATTGACATCCGAACCAATGTGAAGGGTCTCTAACGTGTGTAATAAGGGCGCCCCTTGATACCAGTCCATGTTTTTTGAACGATGGACGACATTATCGCCTTCTAATGCGGAAATAGGAACAAAGCGCACATCTTTAATTGTCATCTTAGAAGCAATGGCCTTGTAGTCTTGGATGATTTCATTAAATCGATCTTCGCTATAATCTACTAAGTCCATTTTATTGACACAGACAATCACATGTGGAATTTGGAGTAAAGACGCAATGTAAGAATGCCTTCTGGTTTGTTCAACAACGCCGTTTCGCGCATCAATCAATAGCAAGGCCGCATTTGCGGTAGAAGCTCCTGTAACCATATTGCGCGTATATTGAATATGTCCAGGTGTATCGGCAATAATAAACTTTCGTTTTGGGGTGGTAAAATACCTATAAGCAACATCGATCGTAATGCCTTGCTCCCGTTCATCTTTTAGACCATCGGTGAACATCGCAAGATCTACTTCGTGCTCTCCCTTTAATTGACTTCGAGATTTTATAGCATCGATCTGATCTTCGAAAATAGATTTTGAATCGTATAACAACCTACCTATTAGTGTACTCTTTCCATCATCTACACTTCCTGCAGTTGTAAATCTTAATATTTGATTGTTTTGTGTTTCCATGTTTTGTGTACTAATTATCGCGAATTATCACGAATTATCGCGAATTATCACGAATTATTGCGAATTATCGCGAATTATTCCGTGAAGTATCACGGATGTTTTGTATTAATAATCCTTTTGTATTCAAGGGAAGGCTTCCCAAAATTTATAAGGATGCCTAATTCTTTTTTTGTTGCCATCAGGTAATTATTGAGTTGTTTATAAAATACATTTGGCATCATGTTTACTGCTTTTATTTCCAAAATAATTTTATCAAAACAAATAAAGTCGGCTTTATAATATTTCTTCAATTTTATCTTCCCATAATATACTGGGAGTTTAATTTGCCTTTCAAAATCAATATTTTGCTTCTCAAATTCCTCTGTCAAAGCTTCTTCATAAACAGCTTCTAAAAAACCATATCCCAAAGCCCGATGGACCTTCATACAAGCACCAATAATCTTGTAAGATTCCTCTTTGTATATGATTTTCGTATCCGTCATTCGTGTAAATTCGTGTTAATTCGTGCCAATTCGTGTCAATTTGTAATTTTTAGAAGTAACCTTGAATTTTCCTGTCTTCCATAGCTGTTTCGGAGCGTTTATCGTCTGAGCGGTTGCCGCGTTCGGTGCTTCGCATTGCTGCAACCTCAGCTACAATTTTATCTAATGTATCGGCGTCGGACTCAATGCCGCCTGTAATAGTGATGTCGCCGAGGGTTCTAAAGCGAATTTTCTTTTTAACGACGACTTCATCATCACTTTTGATTAAGTATTCTGAATCTGGAATCCAAGAGTCATTTCTACGGATAACGTCTCTTTCGTGTGCAAAGTAGAGCGACGGAATCTGAATGTTTTCTCTGGCGATGTAATTCCACACGTCCATTTCCGTCCAGTTCGAAATCGGGAAGGCACGGAAATGCTCTCCTTCAAAGTATTTTCCGTTAAATAAATTCCACAGCTCAGGGCGTTGATTTTTTGGATCCCACTGTCCGAAATCATCACGATGGGAGAAAAAACGTTCTTTTGCTCTGGCTTTTTCTTCATCTCGCCGTGCGCCACCGATCGCGCAGTCGATTTTATGTTTTTCTATTGCATCTAATAACGTAGTGATTTGCAGGCTGTTTCGCGTGGCAAATCTTCCTTTTTCTTCTTGAACCCGTCCTTCGTCAATTGATTCCTGCACAGATCCTACAATGAGTTTCGCACCTAAAGAATGAATTAAATCATCTCTAAATTGAATTGTTTCTGGGAAATTATGTCCGGTATCTACGTGAAGAAGTGGAAATGGGATTTTTGCAGGATAAAATGCTTTTGCGGCCAAGTGTGTTACAAGAATAGAATCTTTCCCGCCTGAAAACATGATGACCGGATTTTGAAATTGGGCATATACTTCGCGAAGTGCGAACATAGCTTCTGCTTCTAACTCATCTAAATAATTCAAATAATACGTACTCATTATATTGTTATTTTCTCTAAAACTTGTTTCATTATTATAGCGACACTAACCTCTAAAGTCTCTTGAGATGTGTCTATTTCAATATCGGGTGCTAATGGGGCTTCATAAGGCGCATTCACACCGGTGAAGTTTTCAATCTCACCTTTCCTTGCTTTTTCATACAATCCTTTAACATCGCGACGTTCGCATTCGGCAATAGGCGTATTGACAAAAATTTCGACAAAGTTAGCATTCCCAACAGTCTTTTTGACGTTTTCTCGGTCTTCTCTGTAAGGAGAAACGAAAGCAGCTAAAACCACCAAACCAGCATCGAGCATCAAATTGGAGATTTCAGCGATTCGACGAATGTTCTCTGTGCGGTCTTCTGGAGAAAAAGATAGGTTGGCATTGATTCCCTTTCTCACATTATCACCGTCGAGAATATAGGTGTGAACTCCTTTATTATATAGCGCTTGTTCTACTGCATTGGCAACGGTGGATTTTCCAGACCCCGACAGCCCAGTAAACCATAATAACAGGGGCTTGTGCTTTTTTAACTTGCTGCGGTTTTCGCGCTTCACATTAAAACTATGTGCAAATATATTCTTGGTCATAACTTTTTAATCTTTCAACCCATAATCAACTTGATACCAAGTTCGTTCGTGGAGGTAGTATAAAATCATTTTGGTGAGGAGCTCCAGCATGCCGATTTTAAGACCAGACATCGGATTGCCCGTGATGAACCAGGCAAGCAACATTGTATCTACAGTGCCCACAGTTCTCCAAGTTATTGTTTTGGCAATGTGTCTTATTCTACTTTCTCTTATGATTCCGGCCTTCGACAAGTTGATTTTAAACCAAACGCGTTCGTGCAGGTAGTACAAGAGCATTTTGGTTACTACTTCGGCTGCTCCTATTGTAACACCAGTCATAGGACTTCCGGTAATAAACCAAGACAACAAGATGGTATCGACTGTACCGACAATACGCCAAGTAATTGTTTTAGCGATATGTCTTTTTCGGGACCTGCCTAACATCAGCTTTGAACCAAAAAGTAATTATTCAGCAAATTCTCTTTATTATAAACCATTGGCTTTGCTGTGGTTTGATCGATTACTTCCAATCCTACAGCCCTGCAAATGGCGTCTCCAGCGGCAGTATCCCACTCCATTGTAGGCGCAAAACGCGGATAGAGATGTGCTTTTCCTTCTGCAACCAAGCAAAATTTTAAGGAACTGCCTTTGGATACAATCTCTACGGGTTTATTCTTTCCTACTTGTGCAATAAATTTTTCTGTGTCTTCATTTAAGTGCGACCGACTGCCTACAATATTGATTACGTCAGGATTGAGTTCGGGTTTGATGTCTTTGGCATTTTTTAAAATATCATCAACCACAACATCCTCTGATTCCAACACAATCTTTTTTGATGACTTTAAATTTGCAGCAGTAAAATACAGGGTTTTTGTTACTGGCACGTATATGACACCCAGCTGTGGCGTTCCATTTTCCACCAAAGCAATGTTTACCGTGAACTCTCCATTTCTATTGATAAATTCCTTGGTACCATCTAAAGGATCTACAATCCAGCACGTATTCCATTGTTTCCTCTCCGCATAAGGCAATTGCTTATTCTCCTCACTAATAATTGGGATGTCTGTCTTTTTCAGATAAGGATTGATTACCTCGTTGGCATTTTTATCGGCTTGTGTTAAAGGAGAATCGTCTTTTTTAACCACTACATCAAAATCGGTGTTGTAAACTTTTAAAATTTCAGTCCCCGCCTTTAAAGCAGCTTCAATCGCTATATTTAAATTGTCTTGCATGACTCGTTTAATTCGTTGGCTTTAATTTTTAAGAATAATCGGTTTCTATATTTCTTATCCTGTTTCAAAAATCCATCTATTTATGACTTATAAACCAAACAAATCACGCTTCTATTTCTGACGTTTTATACTTTTTGAACCAGTCGATAAATTTTCCTACCCCCATTTTTATATTTGTTGTGCTCTGATATCCTAATTCATTCAGCTTAGATGTGTTTGCCCAAGTTCTTGGCACATCGCCTGGTTGCATTCTTGAGTCGTGAATCGTGAATCGTGAGTCATAACTTAGTATTAATTATTTTTCTTTTTAAATACTTATTTGAAAAAGTGAACGTGTTCACTTGTTTACTTGTTCAATTAATCTCTGTACCCAACTATTAAATCTCGGACATTTAGCCAAGATAGTTTCAATTCCAATTTCTTCAATAATCATAATTCCATCCACAACTTTATTGTAGCCTCTAATCATATTTTCAAGTCTTTTGGAAGGTGCAGTCAGTATATTATTATTTATATCTTCAGGATTAGGATATTTACTTATTATATCTTGAATTTCTATAAAATTGGCTTCTTCATCACTAAATAAAGATTTGAATCCATCAATTGATGAAAACACCAAGGCTTCAAACTCATGTAATTGAATATAAGGTAGAAGATTTGGGAATCTTTTATCCTGCTCACTTTCTACATCTTCAATTATAGCCTTCTCCAAATAACACAGCCGATCGCTTTTATTTATAATTTTCTTGGACTCATCATATTTCGGAAAATCTTCTGGAAGCGCATAATAATCAATTAATGTACTAATTACTACATCACTTTCATACACACAATTAATTAGGTCTGTTTTTAAATGTTGATACTTGACTAAGCCGCCTTTGGTATGTTTAATTTTGAAAGAACTTATGCTTTGCAATCCTTTCGAATATAAATATGGACTCAGCACGCTATCTATAAATTCTTTTTCAGTATCTCCTTCTACTATAATAATTAATCTATTCACGTTGGCTGTCCTTTAATCACACTTTTTGTCCATAACTCCCCAATAGAATAATCATTCATCCATCTATTTAAAACTTTTTCATCTAGCCGCATAAAAACCGATTGATTATCCTTCTTATCTACTGTAACAACATCTTTAGCTTCGAAGTTATTAAGTAGTGTAACGGATTGTGTCGATACTATAATTTGACAATCTTTCTCTGCAGCAGATTTTATCATTCCTGCAAGTTTATTTATAGCTGTCGGGTGTAAGCCTAACTCAGGTTCATCAATAATAACTACTTTGGGTAGATTAGGCTGCATCAATAAGGTTGTTAAAGCAATGAACCTTAAACTACCGTCAGATAAATGGTTAGCGTTAAAATAAATATCAGGATGCTCTTTCTCTGTCCATTCTAATAGGACTTTTTCTTCATCTAACAATAAAGGCTCTAACCTGAATTTTTCAAAAAACGGGACAACGGATTGAATAGTTTTTTCAATTCTTTTAAAATTCTTCGGATATTTCTCTTTTAAATAGTATAAGTAAGCTGGTAAATTACCACCATCTTCTCTTAAGACTCTATTGTCGTTTAAGTTTGCTTTTGATCGCAAAGCTGCTGAGGCACTGGTGTCGTGAAAATGATATATTTTATAGCTTTCTAAATGTTCTTTTAAATATTTATCTCTAAAAGTACCTGAGTCTTTAATTAGGCTTTCCTTTATGTTTTGATTATAAAATGTCGGATTATATGCAGTACTCTTAGGTAGAATACTATCTTCTCTAGAAATAAACAAAGTTCCATCATCACTAGGCATCAATGTAAATGAGTATGCATTATTTCCAAAGTCTAGGTATCCAGAAATTTCTTTTGTGTTTTTTCTGCCATAATACAACAGACTATCTACTCCACTTTTCAATGAATATTGTTGCAAACGCTGCTCGTAAATATTATTGACTAATTTGAAAAATGAAATAAAGTTAGATTTCCCAACCCCATTTGAACCTATTAATATATTAATTGGATTTAATTTTAAATTCAATGACTTAATAGATTTATACCCTTCTATTTTGATGTTTTGTAACATAAGTCTGTATGTTTTCTACCTCATTTAACAAACGTGGTATTATTGTTTTACTAGACAATCTGCTTTATGCCTATTCATTTGAATGCCAACACTAAAGTTAGAAAATATTATTCATTTAAGCTCGTGATTCGTTAGTCGTGAATCGTGAATCGTGAATCGTGAATCGTGAATCGTGAGTCGTGAGTCGTGAGTCGTGAATCGTAACTCGTGATTCGTGATTCGTGAGTCGTGAGTCGTGAATCGTGAGTCGTGAGTGTTTTTATAATTTTTTACTTTAATTATAAATTTACATGACTTCTACTAGTCACGAATTACGAGTTAACAATTTTTATATTCTTTAAACCATTTCACAAAACTCTCCACTCCTTTTTTAATATCCGTCGTGCTCTCATATCCCAGCGCATTTAGCTGCGTGGTATCTGCCCAGGTTCTTGGTACGTCTCCGGCTTGCATATCCATCATGTTTTTATCGGCTTTTTGATTTAGAATGGCTTCCATGGTTTCAATGAATTCCATCAAATTGACGGGAGAACCATTGCCGATGTTGAAAATTTGCGAGGGAACGACTTGGCGCCTTGGCGAGTGGGTGATTTGTTGTGTAGATGAATTATTTTCTGTGATTTTGTGACTCGTGATCGATGAACTTATGTGTTTTGTTGTTTTCAATTCTTTACTTCGCTCACTCGCGCCCTCGCTCTCTCGCCCCATCTTGTCAAGTCGCTCTCTCTCACCCTCGCGCTCTCGCTCACTCGCAATCGGTGGGTTGTTTAGTGTAATTAAAATTCCTTGTACAATGTCGTCGATGTAGGTGAAATCGCGTAGCATGTCTCCGTGGTTGAAGACTTTAATCGGTTTTCGTTCGGTAATTGCATTTGCGAATAACATAGGCGCCATATCGGGTCGGCCCCAAGGTCCATAGACGGTGAAAAAACGTAATCCCGACGTTGCTATTTGATATAAATGGCTATAGGTATATGCCATCAATTCATTGCTTTTCTTTGTCGCTGCATACAAACTAACTGGATAATCAACTCGATCGTGTTCTTCAAATGGAACTTTCTCATTGGCTCCATACACTGAAGAGCTAGATGCATAAACCAAATGCTTAACCTTGTTATGACGACAACATTCTAATATATTCAGAAAACCGACAATATTAGAATCGATATAGGTTTCTGGATTTTCTAAAGAATATCGCACTCCCGCCTGCGCCGCTAAATGAATGACCGCATCGAATTGCTCTTGCTCAAATAGTTTCGGCATCGATTCTCTATCCTCCAAATTCATCCGTACAAACCGTAATTTTTCATCAGTTTCAGAAACTACCATTTTGTTCCATTGCGCTGCACCTAATCTATCCACACCCATATCTTTTAAACGAGCATATTTTAGATTAACATCGTAATAGTCATTGATATTATCCAATCCTATTACGGTATAACCTTCTTTGAGCAATCGTTTGCATGTGGCATGACCGATGAACCCTGCTGCTCCCGTAACTAATACTTTTTTATATTTTAAATTTTCTTTCATAATTAAGCGTTGTTACTTTCTTGACCAATGAAATAAGATTTGAGGCGATTCCCAAGAAACATTTTACCATAATGCGTTTTCAAATATTTTTCTCTCTTCAACGCATCTTTTTGATTTAGACAACCTTCAAAATAAATCAATTTAAAAGGCCTACGGTATTTAGTTGATTTAACTCTTCCTTTTTGATGAGCCTCAAATCTTGATGGCAAATTTTCTGTATAGCCTGTATACCTTTTACCATCTTTTAAAGATTCTAAGACATAAACAAAATAAAAAGAGTGATAAAAATTTGCCATCATTTCATAGGGTTGAAGGCAGCGGCGCCGGTGACGAGGATGTTATTGTGTTTTTTTTTCGTCATTTGATGATATTTGGTTTTGAAAATCTATTAAATAATGACTTGTGCAGGAAATGAAAAAATTGCAAAATCTTTTCTCTGAAAATCAATCACTTCCATACAAATCCCTCGTAAACATTTTGTCTAGACTGGGTGGCCAGGAGACCAGGGGACTGGGAGACCGGGGGACCAGGGGACTGGGAG
>Ga0079225_10000361_pt1 | contig 24381 bp, 21 predicted proteins | sample Poulit2012_FD_76344 | JGI IMG/M metagenome (GOLD analysis project Ga0079225, IMG submission 76344) | Agricultural soil microbial communities from Georgia to study Nitrogen management - Poultry litter 2012 | ecosystem: Environmental > Terrestrial > Soil > Agricultural land | place: USA: Georgia... | reverse complement strand
TGAAGCGTTTCCGGCCGAAGAGATGCGAGCCACTGATCCTGCCTAGCGCAGCCATAATTTGATAAGAAAACTTGAAGACATTAGGAGGTCCTTCCATGTGTGGAATCGCTGGAATCCACCTGCGCGACGAGTCGCTCGTGCCGCAGCTAGGTTCATTCATGCATGAGATGGTCGAAGGAATTGTTGTTCGTGGTCCAGACTCTGCTGGTCTGGCACTGTACGGCGATCACGACCGGTTGCCCGAAGACTACTCATCTGCATCATTACTTGACGCGCCAGACGACATTAAAGAACGCGTCAGCCAGAAACTGCCTGATGCCGATGTGACCGTTGAAGAATTCGCTGAAACAACCTTCATCCGCGCCAAAGTGAAAAGCCAAGAATTGGCCAAAGTGGTACGTGAGGTTGCTCCGGACGCGATGGTTATCGGTACCGGTGATGACAGTGTGGTCTACAAGGGTGTCGGTAACCCATTGGACCTCAGTGAAACCTACCGTCTAGCAGACGCCACTGGTTGGCAAGGTGTTATTCACACACGTCTAGCTACTGAATCTGCTGTGGACGCAGAGGGCGCCCACCCTTACTCCGTGGGTAACGGACTGTCTTTGGTCCACAACGGCTCATTTGCGAACTATGCCACCGTCCGTCGCGATCTGGAAGACAAAGGCATTGAATTCGACTCAGACAACGACACCGAGGTTGCAGCTCGTTACATCGCCTATCAAATGGAAGAAGAAGGCGATGACTTGGACACCGCGCTGAAAAAAGTCAGTGGCGCCTTAGACGGATTCTTCACACTGTTGGTGACCACCGAAGATGGTTTCGCTGTAGCTCGCGACGAGTTCGCGACTAAACCAGTGATCATCGCAGAACACCCACAGTGGGTTGCGATGGCCTCTGAATTCCAAGCGATTGCCCACCTGCCGGGCATCGAAGATGCTGAAATTTTCGAACCAGAGCCAGGGAAGGTCATTACATGGAATCGCTAACTGACACCACCGTAGAGATTGACCTGAACGAAAAAACTGTTCGGGAGCTTAACGCGGAATTGCACGCCCCAACCGCGAAAAGCTATAAGGTGTCCAACCCTCGCGGCGCACACTCGGTGGCCACAGGAATTAAGGATGACATCGATGTGGAAATCGACGGGGACGTCGGATACTTCTGCGCTGGGATGCACCAAAAAGGCAATGTCACTGTTAGTGGTATGGCCGGACCGGGTGTTGCCGAAAACATGATGTCTGGCAAGATCCATATTAAAGGACATGCATCTCAGTCGGCTGCGGCAACTGCCCACGGTGGGTTGCTGGTAGTTGAAGGGAACGCCTCCACACGGTGTGGCATTTCGCTCAAGGGCGGCGACATCGTCGTCAAAGGAAATATCGGTGCATTGAGTGCCTTTATGGCCCAAGCTGGTCGCATCGTAGTTTGCGGTGATGCTGGACATGCCCTTGGCGATTCGATTTTCGAAGCACGCCTATACGTGCGTGGCGAAGTGAAATCGCTGGGTGCCGATTGCATTGCGAAAGATATGCGAGATGAGCATCGTCAAGAGTTGGTACAGCTACTAAAAGACGCTGGCATGGAAGAAGAAGCCAACGATGAAAGCTACATTAACTCTTTTACCCGCTACGGATCCGCACGTACCCTGTACCACTTCAACTCTGGAGAGTAAATGAGAAGTCCTGAAGATCGTGGACTCCGCGAGTCCGCTATTTTTGATAAAGCGTCCATTGCTGCAATCCAACACGCAGCCGAAACCGGCGTTTATGATATTCGCGGGTGGGGTGCAAAACGAGCCGTTCCACACTTCGATGACCTGCTATTTCTCGGATCGGCAATTTCGCGGTACCCGATGGAAGGGTACCGTGAACGTTGCGATACCGATGTCACTTTAGGCGCCACCAATGCATCGAAGCCGATGCACCTGGACATCCCCGTTACCGTTGCGGGGATGAGCTTCGGGGCGCTTTCTGCCCAGGCCAAAGAGGCTCTGGGCCGAGGTGCTTCGGCGATGGGAACTTCCACAACCACCGGTGACGGCGGGATGACCGAAGAAGAACGTGGACATTCTGACAAACTGGTCTACCAGTTGCTGCCTTCTCGCTACGGCATGAACCCGGATCACTTGCGAGCTGCGGATGCGATCGAGGTCGTAGTCAGCCAGGGAGCGAAACCGGGTGGAAGCGGTATGCTGCTGGGACAAAAGATTTCCTCGCGAGTAGCCGAAATGCGGACCCTACCAGAAGGCATCGACCAGCGAAGCGCCTGCCGCCACCCAGACTGGACCGGACCGGACGATCTCACCCTGAAGATCCAAGAGCTGCGCGAAATCACGGACTGGGAAAAACCAATCCACGTGAAAGTTGCTGCGACCCGGCCCTACTACGACACCAAGCTTGCTGTTGCAGCCGGTGCCGATGTAGTCGTTCTAGACGGCATGCAGGGCGGAACTGCTGCAACCCAAGAAGTCTTCATCGAACACGTAGGTATTCCTACCCTGGCTGCTATCGGCCCGGCGGTACAAGCCCTCAAAGAAATGGGCGTGCACCGCAAGGTGAAACTCATCGTTTCTGGTGGCATCCGTACTGGTGCAGATGTGGCCAAAGCCCTCGCCTTGGGAGCAGACGCCACAGCGATTGGTACTGCAGCTCTGATCGTCCTAGGCGACAACGACCCACGGTGGGCCGAAGAATACGAAAAAATCGGTTCAGCTGCAGGCTACTACGATGATTTCCAAGCCGGTCAAGATCCGGCCGGTATCACCACCCAGGATCCAAAACTTGCTGCACGCTTGGATCCGGTAGCTGCCGGCAAACGCCTGGCAAACTACCTGCAGGTGCTGACCTTGGAAGCACAAACCATCGCACGGGCCTGTGGTAAATCACACGTCACACACCTGGAACCAGAAGACATGGTGGCGCTGACCATCGAATCTGCGGCTATGACCGGTCTACCCTTGGCCGGAACCGAGTGGGTTCCAGGACGTAACGGAGGCCTATAAAACTCATCCAATGAGATGTTAGGCAACGTTATGTAGTGCAAATAGTATTGCCGCCCGGTGCACCGGGCGGCAATACTATTTGCAGAAGACTTGAAGCTACGTACCACAGAACGTTTTAAAGTTTTCAGAAAACGCCAGCGGGGCTGGCTGCTCTAATTGGGCGTAAGCCGCATTGCGTTGGTACGGGGTAGTCACAGCTGTCAGCAGAGTGCGGAACGCGGTGAAATCATTTTTCCTAACAGCATCATCAATTGCTTGTTCTACCAGATGGTTGCGAGGAACGTAGACCGGGTTATGCGTCGCCACCTGTTCGACGTGGGGCTGCCGTGCTAACCAGTCGGCATACCATTGCGACAACTCGTGTGAGACATTGTAGGGGATCTGACCTGAGCGTGCGGTTTGTTCCAGACTGGCAAAAAACGTGGTGAAGTCAGTATTACTGGCCGCTAGGTGTTCTAAAAGTTTCGGCCCCAGTGTTGCGGCATCGTCACCAGACACCCCCAATCGCTGTGCGAAGCCGTCGGTCCAGGCAGCGGAATAAGTAGCCCTGAAGGCCACTACCGCTTCGGTAGCTTTCGAGACGGCGTCATCTTGGTTCATCAGTTGCTCGTCAGCAGGCTGCATGATTACCGGTAGTAGTGATTCAGCAAAGCGCGCCAGATTCCACTCGGCAATAACCGGTTGATTACCGTAGGCATACCTGCCCGCAAAATCTATTGACGAAAACACTGCGCCTGGATCGAATGCATCCAAAAAAGCGACCGGACCGAAATCAATCGAATGCCCGGCGATCGTCATGTTGTCGGTATTCATTACCCCGTGGATAAGCCCGGCGTGCATCCACTGGGCCAACAGATGGGCTTGACGATCCACCACGTTTTGGAGCAATTCCAGGGCAGGATTCTCAAGTTTTACCTCCGGGTAGTGTCGCTGGAGGCTGTATGAGGTCAGGCGCTGCAACAGCGTCATATTGTTTTGGGCGCGAGCGTATTGAAATGTCCCGACCCGAATATGCGAAGGGCCGGTACGTATCAGCACGGCGCCGGGCTGTTCGGTATCGCGCAACACGTTATTGCCGGTAGTCAGCACCGCCAAGGCCCTAGACGTCGGGATGCCCAATGCGTGTACGGCCTCGGAGATAAGATATTCGCGCAGCATGGGCCCAAGAGCTGCCAGGCCGTCGGAACCCGGGCGCGAAAACGGTGTGGGCCCGGAGCCTTTAACATGAATATCTACCAGAGCATCATTGACCGTTAGTTCACCAGTCAAAATGGCTCGACCATCACCTAAAAGTGGTGCATAGGCACCAAACTGGTGGCCGGCATAAGCTTGTGCAACAGGAGTGATAGTACCCGGAAGTTGGTGGCCGAGCAGAAAATTGATGCCCTCTGGCGTGGTGAGCCATTCGGCATCTAGACCGAGCTCATCTGCCAGCTGTTCGTTGAAGACCACGATTTGTGGATCCGGTGTTGGAGCAGGTGTGGCCTGTCGGACGAGTTCGGGGAAAGCGCGTGCATAGTCTGCACTGAGGTCTGGCAGCGACATATCCGCTCCTTCAAGACGTTGGTAGTCTTCAGGATAACTAGTCACGAGGCCCGCACGTAAGAAAATGTGTCAAAGGTGAACACACGACCACCCCTCAGGGCAACGTGGTTCAGTCGAATAGGTCTAACAACTCGTCTACTTGCGTGGTCGTGGTTGACCACGAACACACCAGTCGAATAATAGGCAACCGGTCAACACTGTGTCCCCATAGGTGAACGACGTAGTGTTCACGAAGGCGCACCAACATATCTTCGGGTACAGCTGCTAAGACAATGTTGGCTTGGGGCGGTTGTACTTGTACCCCGGCAATCTTGGCTAAGCCATCTGCCAGCCGGTTAGCGGTTGCATTGGCGTTGGTCGCGTTGCGGTGCCATAGCGATGTACCAAACATGGTTTGCAGTTGGGCCGATAAAAACCTTGTTTTGGAGGCCAACTGGGTGGAATATTTAATAATCGGTGCAAGCACATCGTGTGGGATACGGTTCGACAAAACAACAACCGCTTCAGCACCCAGTGCACCATTTTTCGTGGCACCCAACGAGACAATATCCACGCCTAGTGCGGTTGTGGCGCCGTGCAGATCTAGTCCCAGTGCCGCTGCAGCCTGCGCCAGACGAGCACCATCCATATGCAAAGCTAACCCAGCCTCGTGCACCGCATTGCACATAGCGGTCAGTTCTTCTGGTGAATAGACCGTGCCCATTTCAGTGACCTGGGAGATTGTTACCGCGGTGGGTTGGACAGCCTGCGCGTTGCCACTATCTGCATTCACAACCTTGGCAATGCTGGCTGGATCAAGCTTGCCATCGCGATGTGGTTGGGGCTTCAAACTGATACCAGCTCGTACCGGTGCTGATGATTCAGAGGTATAAACATGGGCAGTATCGGTACAGATCACTGAGCTATGCGGGTGGCTAACCGCCTGCAGTGCCACGATATTGGCGCCGGTTCCGTTGAATACCGGAAATCCATACGCCCCAGAACCAAACAGTTCGTCAACGAGTTCATGGAAACTGTCGGTAATGGCGTCCCTGCCGTATGGTGTGGCATCGTTATTTGCTGCAATAATGGCATCGATGACCTCCGGGTGGGCGCCGGAAACATTATCGGAGGCGAAATGTGGGTCCGTGCCGGGCAACGGGAAACGTCGTAAATTGCGCATACTATTATTGTCCCGCGCGATGCGTCCAATTGCCAGTTATTCGGCGTGATCCAGCACGGCCATAGTGCAACGAGAAATACATACCAGTTTGTCGTGTTGGTTATGTAGGCGGATATCCCAGACCTGTGAGCGTCGTCCGCGTGATACCGGGGTGGCTCGTGCAGTGACGATGTCGCCCTGAAGCCCCGGACGGATATGGTTGGCATTAATTTCCTGGCCCACCACATAGTGTTGTGACCTATCAACGGTCAGTGAGGCACCGATGGAGCAAACGGATTCGGCCAGTACTACCGAAACCCCACCGTGTAGAATACCGGCGGGTTGCAGCACACGTTGATCAACGGTCATGGTGGCTTCCAAGAAATCCTCACCGATCTGACTGAACTCAATGCCCAGGACTTCTCCGACGGTGCCATTATTGAGCGGCGCGATGTCTTCTAGGGTTGGTGTACCAAACCAAATACTCATATCCCTTTTCCTCCGACTGTACGAGCGTGCAAACAGTGTTTAGCATACCGGTTGGAAAACAAAATCGTCATTCGGTGGTTGCCAAGGACAATATGAGGTGTTTAACCTGTGTGACATGGAATTTTCACGACGTAACCTTCTTGCCCTAGGTGCAGCATCAGTTACCGCAGCCGGTGCCAGCCTCTTGCTTGCGCCTGCTGCCAGCGCAGAGCAACTGGATACGCCCGAACAACCATTGGGTCATGGCACCGCTTATGATCAGCAGGCAAAGCAACAGAATCCGGATAATAAGCTGGGCTGCCCCCTTGGAAAGGGGCTATAACTGATGCAACCAATCTGGAAAGACACACAAAATTACACTGCTGGTCGTGACGGTACCACCGTCGATCGCATCGTCATCCATTACATCGTTGGCACCTTAGCTGCTGCGGATGCGACTTTTGCAAGTTCGTCGTCCGGGGTTAGCGCACACTATGGCATTGGTGAAGGTGCACTGCACCAATATGTCAGTGAACAAAACACCGCTTGGCATGCCGGCGATTTTCCAATGAATCAGCGCAGCATTGGGATCGAACATTCAGCCGATCCCAATCGTGCGCCGTCATCGTCGACCTACAACACGTCAATCGAGTTGTGTACCACGATTTGTCAGACCTATGGTTTGAATCCGCAGACTCAGATCATTCCGCACAGTTCAGTGGTGTCAACTGCTTGCCCCGGAACCGTAGATTTGCAACGGATCCGCGACGGTGTCAGTGCCAAACTGTAAGCCGAACTAGTAGCTGGTGGTTTCCGTCTCGGTGCTCGTCCACTCGGCAGCCAACTGCTCGGTGGCTCGGGCTAGTAGCGCCACATCGGCGGCGACATTGACAAAATCTGCGCCGGCTTCGACGTAATCGGCAGCTTGTTCTGGGTTGAATGCGTTCACGCCAGCAATTTTGCCAGCCGCTTTGGCCTTGCTGATTACTGATTTTGCGGCACCTACCACATCAGGATGGTTCTGCTGACCTAGATAACCCATCGAAGCTGATAAATCGGAGGGCCCAATAAAGACCCCGTCGATTCCAGCAACATCAAGAATATCGTCGATATGTTCTAGTGCCTCAGCGGTCTCGATCTGGATGATCAAGGTGATAGTTTCACGGGCTGTAGTCAGGTAGTTCGCATAGCGACCCCAGGCGCCTGAACGGGCCAGGGCAGACCCAATACCGCGCACACCCTGTGGCGGATACGCGACCGCGGCTGCCGCCTTGCGGGCGTCGTCGGGGGTAAAGATCATCGGCACAATCAGTGACTGCGCTCCAAGATCTAAGAACTGTTTGATCACATGGGTGTCGTTTTCTGGTACTCGGACCACCGGGATCGATTCGTATCCTGCGATGGCACGCAGCTGATTTTGTACTGACTCCAAGCTCATCGGGGAGTGTTCGGCGTCGATGAGCAGGTAGTCCATGCCTGCACCTGCAACAATTTCTGCAATGCCAGCGTCACCGGAAGAAAGGAACATGCCGGCGGCTGCACGATTCCGGGTAGCTTTGGCCTGTTCGGTAAATAGCGTTTTCAATGATGGGCGAGGTGTAAGAGCCATGATGGAATCCTTTCGGTTCGAATTATTCGAAGTGAACGGAGATGGTGCCCAACGGGCCGAAATCGGCAAATACGGTATCGCCCTGGTAAACCCACATATAACGGGTAAAGGATCCGGCCAGGATAATTTCGCCAGCTTCTAGGTAGTCGTCGTGGCCGGCCAGTCGGTTTGCTAACCAGTGCACACCGTTTGCGGGGTGGCCTAGAATTCCCGCTGACAGTCCGGTTTCCATGATTTCTTGGTTGCGCCACAGTGCGCCCCCAACCCACCGCAGATCGACAGCGTCGGGTTTAACCGGGCTGCCGCCCAGTACCATGGCACCTAGCGCTGCGTTATCCGAGATGGTGTCGATGATAGTACGGCCTTCCATCTCGATGTGGGCGTCTAGTACCTCGAGTGCCGGAGTGACATATTCGGTGGCTCGCAGCACATCGAAGATGTTTACATTTGGTCCCCGCAGGTCTTCTTTGAGCACGAAAGCCAGCTCGATTTCGATACGCGGATGCGTGTATTTTTGCCATTGGAATACGTGACCGGATTCAAATACTTGGTCGTCAAAAATGATCCCGTAATCCGGTTCATCAATACCGGTAGCCGCCTGCATAGCCTTGGACGTCAGCCCAATTTTGCGACCAGCTTTGTTGCGGCCGGTTTCGATTTGGCGGTCGGCCCAGATCTTTTGGATGGCGTATGAATCTTCGATCACCATGTTGGGGTAGCGTTTGGTCAGTAATGGCACCGGTGTGCGGTCCAGGTTGGCCTGGTGCAGTTCGTCAGCGATCTTGACGTGCGTTTCGTGATCTAACATCGGACTCCTTTGGTAGAAAAGCCTCACTTAATCGTATACGAAACTATGGGGCGATGTGTGGGTTGGGTCGTGGCGGTGGCTGTGGCCTATCGGCCGGTGATTTTTCGCAGGCTGCCGTCAACCCGCTGGGTCCAGCCGCGCGCGTCCAAATGTTCCAGCAGTGGGATCAGTGTGCGACGTGTAGTGTCTAACGCCCGGCGTGCATCGGCGGCGGCAAACGGCTGCGGTAATTGGGCGATATGCCGCATGGCCAGTGCGGGAGTTTTGGGACCTAGAACGATGTTGCCGGGTAAACGCAGCAAGCGCTGTTGCTGAGCGGCTGCAGCCAGTTCTTTATCTCCTAGCCCCAGATCGGCGAGTTCATCGGCGGTGGGCGCGTTAAACGGTTCTGTTGCAAACCGGGCTTCTAACTGTGCTACCGCTGTCTCGGCAGAACCGAGGGAAGGTTTAAAGTTCGGATCGAAGATTTTGCCACCGTGTTGCAGCAGCGCTGCTTGCTCCACCACTAGCGACAGCAAATCGCGGTCGGTAAGGGCCAGTGCACGAACGCCAGCCTGTTCAGTGATACCGCCGGAGCTTGGATCAGCAGCATACTGTTGGGCCACAGTCTCTTGCAGCTGTGCTGCCCAGTCCGCCAGGCTTTGCCGGTCAATAAACCAGTGCTCGTGGAGGAGGATACTGTCGGGCAGAGGGTCGGTCACCGGTATCCCCATCGCTGACACGGTGGTGGTTTTCATGGCGCCTCGCCGCCGAACCTCTACGGCTAAATGATTGGATGCAGATAAAGCTGCCAGGGTTTCAGCACGTTTTTTGGCAGCACCACGACGACGCAAAGCTGGCGGATCTACATCGAGGACGGTTGCTCCACCGGTAATTAGATGTTGACCGGTGCCACGCAGCACGAAACGATCGCCAATATGTAGTGGCAGTGTACGATCCAACGTTAACCGGGCAAAATTCGGGCCCAGAGGGCGACAATGCGCATACACGGTCGCAGTACCAATATGCACCGAAAACTGTTGCGCCATGGTGGTGAAGTCCACCTCGTCGGTGCCTGCCACATCGACCACGGCGGTGCTAAACCATGCATCCGCGGTGACCAGAACGTCGCCGCGAGACACATCCTCAACTGTCACGCCGCGTAAGTTAATGGCCGCTCGGGTCACCGGGGTCAGCTGTTGGGCGGCTTGGTCATGACTTTGCAGATTGCGGACCGACACGCGTCGAGATCGCGAACCAGTGAGCTCCAGTTCGTCATTGAGCTGTAGCGTTCCGGCCGATAAGGTTCCAGTGACTACGGTCCCGGCACCTTTGATCGCAAAGGCACGGTCGACCCAAAATCTCATCGGTTGGGAACTATCGGCGGGCGCGACATCATCTAGGACAGTATCTAATACACGGCGGAATTCATCCAGTCCGGTCCCATCCACGGCCGATGCTGCAACGATTGGCGCATCAGCTAGCCCGGTACCGGCTAATTGCTCACGTATCTCGGCACTAACAATATCAACAGTATCCGGGGCCAAATCGATCCGGGAGATCACGATAATCCCGGTATCGATGCCCAGAGCTTTGATGGCATCTCGGTGTTCGGTGGTCTGTGCTTGCCAGCCGGCATCTGCGGCAACGACCAGACAAACAATCGGTGTAGGACCAAGCCCGGCCAACATGTTGCCCACGAATCGTTCATGGCCTGGGACATCAACAAATGACACCGAACGTCCCGAGGGCAGCAGCAAATGGGCAAAACCCAGATCAATGGTTAACCCGCGCTGGCGTTCTGTCTCCCAACGGTCGGTTGTAGTTCCGGTCAGAGCCCGGACCAGAGCGGATTTGCCATGATCCACGTGCCCGGCAGTGGCAATGACGAACTGTTCGGTCACCCGGCAACCTCCGCGGCAATAGCTTGTAGACGTTCTAGGATGCGAATGTCATCGGCTTCGAACACACAGCGCAGATCCACCAAACAGTGTCCTTCGACAACGCGCGGCAAAATTGCCGGCCGACCAGTACGTAGTGGGAAGGCGAATTCCTCCGGTAATTGAATGGCCCAACCTGCAAGTGGTACGCCGGCCCCACCGCCGCCACCGACTCGTCCCTCGTGACGAACGACGTCGGCTCCGAGCGCATTGGCGACCCGGCAGCTTCGTTCGTATAACCTTGCCGTATCGGCATGTAAGGCAGCGTATACCGGGGTGGACGGTCCATTGAGCGTGGCTTCAAGTGCGGCCAGAGTAAACTTATCAGCACGAAACGCTCTGGCCAGGGGATGACTGGCCAGTTTGGCCAGTACGGTTTTGGTTCCCAGTAGCAGCCCGGCCTGAGGGCCACCGAGTAGTTTGTCGCCACTGGCAAGTACGACATCAGCACCATCACCCAACGCAGCGGTGATCGTTGGTTCATCTGGCAGCATTGGGTCAGTGTCGAAAAGCCCAGAGCCAACGTCAACGATTAACGGTAGGTTATGTTCGGCCGCCAAGCTGGCCAGCTGTTTGGTGGAAACCGCGGCGTTAAACCCTCCGATCCAATAATTGGACGGGTGCACTTTGAGGATCGCGCCGGTACTTTCAGTTATGGCCTCACGATAGTCGTCAAGGTTCGTTCGATTCGTGGTACCCACTTCAGCCAGCTGGACTCCGGTGGAGGCAATGAGGTCAGGTAACCGGAATCCGGCACCAATTTCCACCAGTTCGCCACGACTGATAAGGACCTCAGGTGCACCGGTAGCGACACATAACGCTGTGGTAGCAAGCGATAAGGCAGCAGCACCATTATTGACGACTAATGCATCCTCGGCATTACCAGCTTTGTCCAGCAACGCGGTTTTGGCCCAGGCCCCGCGTTTGGAACGTTTCCCGTCGTTGAGATCAAGTTCAAGATCAACATAGCCAGCGGCGGCAATCAGACTGTCGCGGGCTGCTTGGGAAAGCGGAGCGCGCCCCAAATTCGTATGAATAATCACGCCGGTAGCGTTGAGCACCGGCGATAATTCAGTGTTGACTGCAGATTGCACCTGGGCAATAACTTCAGCAACAACCTCGTGGGCCGCTATGTGACCTAATCGAGCGTTGGCTTGCACCCGGTGAATAATTTGCCGGATCTTATGCGCTGCCAGATGAGCTTTGGCCGCGACCACTTCCTCGATGGCTAACAGTCGGTCGGTCGAAGGTATCGACCGGCGCGGATCTGAAGTCACCGAAGGTCCTTTCGTCGCGAAACTGGCGGAGGCGGACGGGAATCGAACCCGCCAGACCAAGCTACTTGGTCTCGTCGGTTTTGAAGACCGCGGGGACCACCAGGAGCCCTGACGCCTCCAAAAAATCAAACTATCATGTTTGCCGGCGGTCAGCACGGACACATGAGCTCGTAGTGACTTCTTCATTTTGTGTTACGCTGGTCACGGGTTCAGCAGTGAGCTCTTGCGATACTACTTTTAAAGGAGGATCGTGGAGCATACACTGCATGTCCACGTAGAAGCCAATGTATTGCCCGGACCTGGACTTCATCTAGGTCTTTAGCCATTTGATTGCTATGGCCCACTACCGTTACACGTTTATTTCGACTCAGCAGGATTCCGCATACTGCGCCTTGACTTCCTACGATGTGTGAAGCCGCAAGTTTGGCCAGTTCGTTGAGGAACTCACAGATCTCATGGTTGCTTGCCAACAGACAGTGTAGCGCTTCCGCAGCTGAAGGTTGAGTTTTCTGAGGCTCCATGGTGGCCCCTTTCTGCTGGCCATTCGTCTACATATTATCTAAGTTAGGCCGGCGGGGTTCAGACCGTCAAAATCTCACCAACGACACTAGCCAGTCCGATCAGCTGGTCATCGGACACAGCGGAACACAAAACGGGCATATTTTGAGTCAACATATGCAAGCTACGTCGAGCTCTATCGCTGTTGGTAGTCATCTTCTTATACTGGGGGCATGTCTGAGATGCTGAAACAAGATGCTGTTCCGCGGTTAACTACGACGGCCACCGGCGGTGGTTGTGCCTGTAAAATCCCGCCGGGCGAACTCGAAGATGCCGTTTCCAAGCTTGCTGGTCAAGACTACGACCATGTTCTGGTGGGTATTGACGATGGCGATGACGCCGCTGCTGTACGCCTTGATGGACAGACTGCCATTTTGTCGACGGCAGATTTTTTCACCCCGGTGGTCGACTCCGCCTACGACTGGGGCCGGATCGCTGCGGCCAATGCCCTCAGTGATATTTATGCAATGGGTGGTAGCCCGATTGTTGCCATTAACTTGATGGGCTGGCCGCGGGGCGTATTACCCGCTGAGATGATGTCCGAGGTATTAGCCGGGGGTTTAGCGGTTGGACGTGAGGCTGGGTGCCCGGTGATTGGTGGTCATACCGTGGATGACCCAGAACCCAAGTACGGTATGGCAGTGACCGGAACTGCCGACATTGACAAGTTATTGCGCAACGATGCCGCCGAGGCAGGCTTACCGTTGACCTTGACGAAACCGATTGGGTTGGGACTGCTGAATAACCGGCATAAAGCAACCGGCGAAGTATTTGAAGCTGCCCTGGATGTGATGACTACCCTCAATAAAGCAGCAGCCGAACAGGCCCTAACCGCGGGGATCCGGGCCGCTACGGATGTAACTGGTTTTGGGTTGCTGGGGCATCTGTATAAGATGCTGCGTGCTTCTGGTGTTGGGGCTGTGCTGGATAGTGCGGCAGTACCGCTTGTTGAGGGTGCCGCTGAAGCGCTGCGTGATGGCTATGTTTCCGGGGGCACGCGTCGAAATCTGGATTGGGTGTCAGCCCGGGTGGAAGCTGATAGCGGCATCACCCAGGATGACCTGTTGTTGCTAGCCGATGCACAAACGTCCGGCGGGTTGCTGGTGGTTGGTGAGCTGCCAGGCCATCCTGTTATTGGTTATACCACTGATCGCAGCGACGTGATCGAGGTTCGTTAGCCCACGGTTGAAATCGAATCGTCCAAAATACCTTGGGCACGGCGTGCTTCCAGGCGTGCTCGTTGCGGTTCAACAACGTGTCGAGGGTCTTTGGTGGAATCGATACCAGCATGCAGAACCGCTGATCGGGTCAGGGCTGAAGCGGTAGCTAAAGCCGTACCGGAAGCGATTGCAGCTATCCTGTTGCGGCCCAGTAACGCTGCTCCGATCCCTCCAGCGATGGCCAGGCCACGAGCCCAGCGCAATTGTTTGCTGGGGCGTCCGGTACGGAGCGGTTCCGCCTCGGCTGGATGCATGGGTTCTGTTAGTTTCTGCGAAAAGTACAGGTCTGCTGCGGTACTAATGGTCGCTAACGCCCGAGCAGGACGAGTTTGTTTTGTGGGTGTAGTAACCATCGCAATTCCTGAAGAGGCCATCGCGGCTGAGGAAACAAACAGGTAGGAAAGGTTATCTTTTGAAGCGTGCCAGGTAGGTACTGCTGTATCTGCCAACAGCGCTCCGGTATAGGAGGCCAACGGTGCACCAAGTAGTGCAGCCACAGCTCCCATAGGTTTTTCGACGCACCGTAATACAGCACGCAACGGCCCAAGTGGTAATCGCTCCGCGGTCATCCGGTCCACTTCGCTAGCGGCAACGACGCCTGCACCGGTACCAAACCCGCCTAATATCCAGGTACCCATGTTCATCGGGGATGACGGTTTAAAGGTACGCATCATGTGTAGGAACCGTTCGGGTCGTCCCAGGTCCCAGATGAGAAAACCAGTTCCGGCAATGGTCGCCGTCAGTGCTGTGAGCCTGGTGTTGCGACGTAAGATGTCTAGGCCTGCGGCATCTGCGCCAGCCGCTAGAATCCCTGAACCACCGGCCACACCGCCAAGAAAGAGGTAGGACGTAATTTTGTCATCCCAGGGCGGTGGTTTAACAATGGGCCGTCCATAGTAGGAGTCACTGAACTCGACGTCATCGACCATCGGCATTTCACGGCTTCCGTCCCCGCCACCGCGTCGTCGACCGGTACCGGGTGCGCGGTTCCGCCGCTTCTTTTTACGGCGTGGTTCAGTAGGTGGCCGGTAAGCGTCGAATTCAGACAGCGTCATTTTTTACGGGCTCCTATAAACGCGGTCGCGGCTGCAGCCAACATTCCAGCGGCAGCGATCCCGACCTTTTTATACATTTCGGGAAGATCCTTGGTTGGAACCTGTGGGTCTGGTGGAAGACCGTAAACTTCAGGGTCATCGAGCAGGAGGAAGACTGAGCCAATACCACCGACACCATCATTGGGGTTCGCCCCATAGAGCTGAGCTTCGGTATTGCCTTGTTCATGCATCGTAGTAACGCGCTCAACTGCCGAGGCGACCATCTCATCATGTGCGCCGTATTTGATCGAAGTTGTTGGGCAAGTTTGCGCGCAGGCTGGCATTTGATCATCTACGAGTCGGTCGTAGCACAGCGTACATTTATTCGCGGTGTTTTCGTCTTTAATGTCCATGGCGTACCGTGAGTCTGCACGTTCTGCCTTGGTGTTGATAGTTCCTGAGTCGCGGCGTTCAATCACACCAAAGGGACAGCCGGCAACACAGGTGCCACAACCGTTACAAATATCCTGCTGGACTACTACGGTGCCGTATTCGGTGCGGTAAAGTGCACCGGTCGGGCAAACATCTAGGCAGCCGGCGTAGGTACAATGCTTGCAAACATCGGAACTCATGAGCCACCGGAACTCTGGGGTGTCCGGATTCGGTGGGTTATCGACTTTTTCTTTGATACGCACACCGGGTGAACCAAATTCTGGCATCCCGACGTTTTTAGCAGTATTTTGTGCACGATCACTGGGCGAACCAAATGATGGCATGCCTAAGCTGACAAGTTTTTCACCAGATTCGCGAGCTTTTTCAATTTGCTCTTGGTCTTGTTCAACGAATGCTACGTGCCGCCAGGTATTGGCACCAAGACCACCGGTATTGTCATACGACGACCCCAGCATTTCGAGGTCGCCATCCATGGGCACTTCATTCCATTCTTTACACGCGACTTCACAGGCTTTGCAACCAATGCAAATTGAAGTGTCGGTGAAGAACCCTTTGCGCTCGGTGTTTTTCCCGTATGCATCGACTAGTTTGCCGGGTGTTTCTCTTAGATCAACCACGTCATTCTCCTGTATGGAACTCGGGTTCAGATAATCTCGGCGAGTCTGCTACCTCCATGGTGTCAGGATCTCGGTCGAATGTAACCCGTCTATGGCCGGTTGTTGGGGTAATTCCTGCACGGCGTTGAAAAGATTCAACGAATTTTACGAGTTCGTCGCCGCGCGGACGACGGCCCGGCAGGACGGTACAGGCAACAGCTTTAGCAGACTGGATATAGACGTTCGGATCAAGGGTCATGCCTAATAGGTCGTTGACGCTATCTCCAGTCACCAGAGCCTGGGTGCCAACGCCGAAGTGGAATGGCATTCCCACCTGATGGATTGGTTTGCCACCGGCTACGACCGGTTTCATCCGTTGCGTGACTAATGCACGAGCTTCGATGGCACCTCGTGGGGACACAATGGTAACCCAGCCGTATGGTTCCAGCCCGACTTCTTTGGCAAGTTCAGGGGAAACTTCACAGAACATTTCTGGTTGCAGCTCGGACAAATAAGGCAAAAACCTGCTCATACCGCCTGCGGTTTGATGCTCGGTCAACCGATAGGTGGTGAAGATATAGGGATATATCTGAGAGCCTGGTTGGCCAGCAGCCGGTGCCAGTTGATTGCCTTGTGCGGTGATGAGTACACGCGACGGCGATTCTTGTTGGTCGTACATCGCGTTGCGAACGGGGGACTCAGCCGGCTCGAAGTGGGTGGGCATGGGTCCGTCATACATGCCGTCTGGAGCAAAGAGCCAGCCTTTTCCGTCGGCTTGCATGATGAATGGATCATCTCCGGCCAGCGCCGCTGGGCCAACTTTATCGTGGTCAGTTTTGCTTGAGGGGGCACGATCCACTGGGAAATCGGGGACATCATGGCCTGTCCATCTGCCCTGGTCCTCATCCCACCATACGAGCTTTTTGCGTTCAGACCAGGGGTTACCGTCCAGATCAGCAGATGCACGGTTGTACAATATTCGCCTGTTGGCCGGCCAGGCCCAAGCCCACTGGTGGGCCATTTCGTCCTGCTCATGGCCCGGCACACGATTAGCCGCGTGGTTGATTCCATCGGCATAGATGCCGGTGTATATCCAGCAGCCACCGGCAGTGGAACCATCGGCGGCCATTTGGTTAAAGGAATCCAACGGCTGGCCGGTCTTTGGCCCGGAAGTATAGAAACCGTTAATCTCTTTCAAGACAGCTTCAGCATCTGGTTCGCCGTGCTCATCGACTGGATAATCCCAGGTCATAGCCTGCAGTGGGCGATCCCGCGGGTCGGTCGAATCACCCAGACGTTTTTTGATGCGTGCGCCCAGTTCGTAGAAGAACTCCAGCTCAGAGCGCGCATCCCCGGGAGGTGTGACAGCTTGATGACGCCATTGCACCATGCGTTGGGTTTGGGTAAATGTCCCGGCTTTTTCTGTGTGGTTGGCGGCCGGCATGAAAAAGACCTCGGTACCGATCTCTTCGGTCTTGAGTTCACCGGTCTCGATTTCCGGGCCTTCTTTCCACCACGTGGCAGATTCGATGAGCTGGAAGTCACGGACCACTAACCATTTGAGATTGGCCATCCCCATACGTTGCATACGTCCGTTGGCCGAACACACCGCAGGATTTTGGCCCAATACAAAGTAGCCATCAACACCCTTATCAAACATACGCATCAGCGTTTGATAGGTACCGTGGGCACCGGTTAGGCGTGGTAGATAATCGTAGCCGAAGTCGTTTTCCGCTGTAGCAGCATCACCAAACCAGGCCTTGAGCAACGACACCATATACGCGTCCCCGTTGGACCAGAAGCCCTTCTGATCTGTTGGAACGCTATCGTTGAGATAGTCGTTCAAGGTGTCGTGTTTGCCTGCTACCGGGAAAGGCAAATAGCCCGGGAGCAGATTGAACAGCGTCGGTATATCGGAGGAACCTTGAATCGTTGCATGGCCACGTAGTGCCATGATGCCGCCACCGGGACGACCCATGTTGCCCATTAATAATTGCAGGATCGCAGCGGTGCGGATGAATTGAGCACCCATTGAATGCTGAGTCCAGCCCAGAGCATAGGCCATGACTGTGGTACGTTCCCGGCCCGAGTTTTCGGCCAACAGATTGGCTAGGTAGTAGAAGTCTTTCTGCGATACCCCGGTCATGTGCTCCACCATTTCCGGGGTATACCGGGAATAGTGCCGTTTGAGAACCTGAAAGACACATCGTGGATGCTGCAATGTGCTGTCTTTGGCAATGCCGTCAGCTTCGTAGGGGTCTTGCTGGTATTGCCACGTGGTTTTATCGTAACCACCGGTTTCCTCATCAAAACCGGAAAATAGCCCGTCAAGATCTTCCGGACCAGCAAATCCTTCATCGATAAGATGGGCTGCGTTGGTGTAGTGCACCACGTAATCTTCAAACCACAAATCATTTTCGATCATGTGGTGTATCAAACCGCCCAACAGTACGATATCGGATCCAGCGCGGATGTGAACGTGCTTATCGGCGAGTGCTGATGTGCGGGTGAAACGTGGGTCGACGTGAATGAGTTTGGCACCACGTTGTTTGGCTTCGGCTACCCATTGGAATCCAACGGGATGGGCCTCTGCCATATTGGAGCCTTGAACCCAGACCAGGTCAGCATTTGCCATATCTTGCAATGGCTGGGTGGCACCGCCACGCCCGAAAGAAGTTCCTAAACTAGGAACGGTGGAAGAGTGTCAAATTCTTGCTTGGTTTTCGATCTGCACTGCACCGGCAGCCGAAAAGAGTTTTTTGATCAGATAATTTTCTTCATTATCAATTGTTGCCCCGCCCAGCGAGGCGATGCCCATGGTTCGGTTGACAGGTGAGCCGTGTTCATCGACATCTTCCCAGTGGTTATCGCGGGCTTCCAGGAACCGATCGACAATCATGTCCATGGCGGTTTCGAGTTCGAGCTCTTCCCAGTCCGTGCCGTATGGGCGGCGATACAGTATTTTCTTTTGCCGGGAAGGTGTATTGACGAGCTGCTCGGAGGCGGCCCCTTTTGGACATAGTCTGCCCCGGGAAACGGGGGAGTCGGGGTCACCTTCAATGTGGATGACCTCGTTATCTTTGACATAAATCCGCTGACCGCAGCCCACCGCACAATACGGGCAGACGCTTTGGACGACGTCGTCGGCGTCTTCGGTGCGGGGACGCATATCCTTGTATTGCGCAGACTCAACACTGGGGCCCCGTCCCAACCTGTCTTTGGACCTGGTTTGGCGCAAGACAGGCCACCCGAGAACTGAAAACCGTGACATGGATCCCACCATATCAGAGCGGCTTAGAACTGGGGAGAAGCAAAATCTAGTGTTGAGGCCGTGTGCTCTGCGGCGATATTTTTTGAACAGAAAACTATTGCTGATGTGATCTATACAACGTAATATCTATCACCGTAGATAGTACTGCTTGCGCTCGTTGAGATCGGAGACCAGCTGTGGACCTTCGGGAGAAAATTGATGTCACCAATATGGGCGGTTACCAGTGGCTTATCATCGGGATGTGTACCCTACTCAACGCACTCGATGGCTATGATGTGTTAGCTATTTCCTTTGCGTCAAACCAGGTAAGCGATGAATTCCAGTTAACCGGGACAGCGTTGGGGATCGTCATGAGCGCCGCATTGGTGGGGATGGCAATTGGGGCACTTGTTTTAGGCCCGGTAGCCGACATGATCGGACGACGGAACATGACCATTTTGGCGCTCGTAGTAAATATTGCTGGGCTGTTACTGTCAGCTACTGCGGCGTCAGCTTTTCAGCTTGGGCTCTGGCGGGTGGTAACAGGTCTGGGTATCGGCGGTATTTTAGTCGGAACGAACGTTATCAGTGCTGAATATGCATCGCGTAAACGGCGCGGTCTAGCCATCAGTATTTACGCCGCAGGTTATGGCATTGGTGCTTCGCTGGGTGGGACTATCATGGTTGGGCTCATCGGTGTCTATGGCTGGCGTTCCGTATTTGTGGCTGGCGGTATGGCCGCGACGATCGCTTTAATTTTGGTATTGTTCCTGCTGCCGGAGTCAGCTTCGTTCTTATACCAGCGTCGTCCCAATGGCGCACAGCATCGGATCGACACTATCGGCCAGCGGTTAGGGTATTCTGAACATTTTGACCTAGACGCGGTAGATCCACCCGGTGGTGATAAGGCGAAAGCAAGCGTAGCGCAGCTGTTTAATGCAGATAACCGACGGATCACCACGGTCGTCTGGACAGCATTTTTTGTTATTATGTTTGCGTTTTACTTTGTCAGCTCGTGGACGCCACGGCTCATGAGTGCCAGTGGGCTTAGCGAAAATCTGTCAATGTTTGTTACCGTTTCGCTGACACTTGGTGGTGCAATTGGTTCGGTAGTGTTCGGGTTATTTACTAGCCGTTGGTCTACAAGATCGGTGCTGATGTCGTTTACCGTACTGGCAGCAGTACTGATGGTGAGCTTTATTTTTACTGCTCAGGTTTTGTTCTTGGTACTGCTTCTGGGCTTGCTTGTCGGCCTATTTACCAATGGTTGTATCGCCGGATTGTACGTTTTGACTCCGCAGTCTTACTCGGATGCAATGCGTTCTACTGGGGCGGGCTGGGCTATTGGATTTGGTCGGATCGGTGCCATTATCGCGCCGACTGTTACCGGTGCACTGCAAGACGCCGGATGGTCACCGCAAGCAATTTACGTGTCGATCGGTGTGGTTATCCTCATCGCCACCGCCGCTTTGTTTGGTATGCGCGGTCTGGACGTTGAAGCCAATCGTCGACCACGACAAGATATTGCCGAAGCGCTATCCGAACAGTAACCGTCATCCGGGCTATCGCGTGTTGGGAGGCCAAGCTTGTCCCATAGCTGTAACGATCCGTTCCAATCGTTCAGCTGAGGTGCCCATATTTAACCGTGCACAGCTTTGGCCTACCGCACCGAAATTTATCCCTGGATTGAGCGCAACTCTGGCTTCGCGCAGGAAGTAGTCAGCGGGTTCTTCGGACAGATCCGTATTGGTGAAATCTAGCCAGGCCAAAAAACTGGCTTTTGGCGGATGAAATGCCACTCCGGGAAGATGTTCTTTTAGCAAGTTTGTTAGACGTGTGGTTTGGTCGTGGAAATGTTCACGAACAGTATCCAACCACTCTCGAGATCGGCTAAAAGCTGCTTCTGTTGCTAAGATCCCCCAGAATCCGGCATCAGTCAGTGCCATCTTAGGATCGAAGTGCCCCGGCCATGGGCCAGAACTTGAACGCACCGCGATACCGCATTTCAGGCCCGCAAAATTCCACGATTTAGTTGCCGTATGTAAAGCTATTCCGGTGTGTTGGGCTGCCTGAGATACGGTTAACCACGGCGTGTATTCAACTCCGGGATGCACCAGGGGAGCATGGATCTCATCAGAAAGAACCACGGCATCGTACTGCTGAGCCAGTGTGGCAACATTGCTAAGTTCTTCCTTAGCAAATACTCGTCCCAGCGGATTATGCGGATTACATAGCAAAATCACTCGAATACCGGATTTCAGGCCGGCTTCGATTCCCTCGAGGTCGAAGAAACCACCCTGGGAGCATTCGGTCAACGGAACCTCATAGGGGCGCACACCGCCTACTGTCATCCAATCGTAGAAGCGATTATACACCGGTGGCATAATCATCACTTTGCCATCAGCCCCAGCATATTCGCGCATCAGTTTGGCAGCTATACTCGCTGCATCAATATGAACGCTGATGTGCTCTGTATCGATGGACCAGTTCCACCGGTCCTGAGCAAAACTTGCAAAAGCCTGGCTGAGTGCCTCATCGGATCCTGGGTATCCGGCATCATGGCGGGATAGGGCCTGCTGAAGCGCATTGGTGATGGCCGGTGCCAACTGGACATCCATTTCGGCAACCCATGCCGGAAGCACATCTGGCTCGACGTTAGACCATTTCAGGCTCTTGCGAGAGCGCATCTCCTCGTCTGATATATCAAAGAGTTCGGCAGCTGTTGGATGCGGTGAAATCATCATGCCCCCACGATAAGTTCTATATCCTCAGAAGGCGAGGGGTTTTCTATTGCAGGTACAGTGGCAGGTACTGCACGGTTACAACAGCGTCACAAAGCTTAACTACAACCAGTGGGGTGATGTGAAATGGACCGGTCACAAACAGTAGAAACCGTTCTTGAGCGTTTCGGTTCGACTTTCGTTGAACAGGCAGAGATCTCTCTGAAGGACAAACCGGCACCGCTTTATCAATTGCTAGTGTTGTCTACATTACTATCGGCGCGGATCAGCTCCGATATCGGGGTGACAGCGGCTAAGGAACTTTCGGCTGCAGGTTTTCGAACGCCGCAGCATATGGTTGATGCCACCTGGCAGCAACGGGTTGAGGCCTTGGGGCGGGGACATTATCGAAGGTTCGATGAGAGCACCGCAACGATGCTTGGGGACGGCGCGCAGTTACTCTTGGACGATTATAGCGGTGATTTACGCAAGCTCCGAGACGCCGCAGAGACCACCCGTCAGGTATCGAACCGGTTGCAACAGTTTCCGGGGATTGGGCCTACCGGAGCAGCCATTTTCTTGCGAGAAGTCCAAGGGATCTGGCCTGACATCGGCCCATATTTTGATAAAAAAGCAATGCAAGGAGCTCAGAAGGTCGATCTGCCCACCGACGCTGGCGAGCTGGCAGAACTCGTTGATGTCCAAGATCTACCACGTTTGGCAGCCGGGCTGGTTCGGATTGCCTTGGATAAATCGGAAGACCCGTTAGACCAGTAACCATGTTTACCGCAATGTTTTTATCCGGTCATTGTTTGTCACAGTACGATCAGTAATCGGAAGGGAAACGTGGTTGCCGTGAGTGAAGAAATTCATTGACGACTGCAGCGCCGAGATCGCGCACATCCGGAGCCACAACTTTGCCGTCAACGCGACGGGCCATGGCTTCGAGAAATTGCTTGAGCCCGGGGTCATCACCTAGTCGGAAAAACGTAACTTCGGCGTTTAGGCGGCCTATTTTATCGAGTTCACTCACGGTCGAACGCAGCGTATCTGGCATGGGCGGATAGGAGAAAAACGATTCGCCGTCCGGCAGAAGATGCGCTGTAGGTTCCCCGTCGGTAACGACTAACAGCATCGGACGCATTGCCGGGTGCTTGCGGAAGAATCGCGCTGCAAGCAGAAGGCCGTGATGCAAATTCGTGCCCTGTTCATACATTGGCGCCATAGTGGTGAGCTCTGCGAGCTGAACCTGACTGGCGTAGCGACCAAAACTAACAAGTTGTAGCTCATCGCCACGAAAACGAGTGGAGAGGAGCTGATGCAATGCCAGAGCCGTACGTTTCATCGGTATCCAGCGACCTTCGGCCGCCATGGAGAAGGACGTGTCGACCAGTAGGGCCACTGCAGCTTGGCTGCGGGCTTCGGTCTCCTGGATTTCGATGTCTTCTATCCGCAGTTGCAATCCGGTGCGTGGGTCTTTGCCTGTCGAAACAGTGCGGGTGATGGCATTGGTTATTGTGCGGGTAACATTCCAGGGTTCAACGTCACCGAACTGCCAGGATCGGGTGGCTCCGGTCAGCTCACCGGCTGCTCCCGCATATCGGGTGTCACGTTGTCCCTGACGATCCGATAACTGGCCAAGATCGTTCAACAGTGTCTTGCCGAGACGACGGATGGCCTGGGGCGAGAGCCGAAGATCTCCGGTGGAGCCGCGACGCAGTAGCCCGGATTCCTTCAGTGCTTGCTCGAGCTCAGTCAGGGTGCGCGCCGAGATAGCAGCCTCATCGCCAAGTTGGCGACCAAGTTTTTCCACATCAATATCTGACAGATTGGAACCGGCATGAGACTGTGAAAGTTGTTCGGCTAGCGCATCAAGTTCGGCCAGATCCTGCAGCACACCGGTGCCATCACCCAGACCTAAACCTTGATCTCCTTCGAACTGCTCTGCTCCGGTCCAGTCCGCATCAGGACGCAGGTTCTGTAAATTCGCATCCAACTGACTCAACTGATCGGTAAGTTCGGGTGAGCCGAAGGCCTGGTTTGATAGCTCCATCAATTCTTGACGTTGCTCTGGACTCATGGAAGCTAACATGCGTTGGGCTGCAGCCGAACGTTCAGCCAAGGTGTCTATGAGTTCGTCAATGTTTTGCGGGTTCTCAGGAAATTGGTCACCGTGACGGTCCATGAAGTCGTCGAAGTCCTGTTGGGTATCTTCCCCGCGGGCATGTTTATCTAAGAGCTCGTTTAGGTCATTGAGCATCTCGGATATCGCGGCACGGTCCTCATCCGTGGCGTTTTCGAGAGCCTGTTTCATCCCAGAAAACCGTTGGTCTAAGAGTTCGCGGCCAAGTAGATCTTTGATCTGGTCGAATTTTTCTTGTGCGGTAGAAGATTGCCAGTCGTATCCGGAGAGTTCGGTGACCGCTGCTGCAGGCGAGTCGGGTAGGTTCAGTAGTTGCATTTCCCGAAAGTTGCGGTCAGTGTCATCCATGCGGATATCCCGCGCCAACTGCTTACGTTCTTCCAGCACCGCGTCATCGAGTAACTGCCGGACCTGTTGTAGCGTGCCATCGAGCCGGTGTCGATTCAATAGGTCACGCCGGCGTTGCTGCACTCGTCCGGATAATTCGTCCAGCCCGGTCATGTCGCGTCCACCGCGCTGTAGAAACTCACGCATGGCTTGCTCAGGCGAATAACCGGCCATGACGTCCTCACCGATTTCGTCGAGCGCCCCACTGAGATCCAACGGTGGGGCCAATGGATCGGGCCCACCGGTGTA
>Ga0079225_10000360_pt1 | contig 24392 bp, 20 predicted proteins | sample Poulit2012_FD_76344 | JGI IMG/M metagenome (GOLD analysis project Ga0079225, IMG submission 76344) | Agricultural soil microbial communities from Georgia to study Nitrogen management - Poultry litter 2012 | ecosystem: Environmental > Terrestrial > Soil > Agricultural land | place: USA: Georgia... | reverse complement strand
TCGAGGACCAGGCGGTGCTCGGTCTGGGCGAGGAACCCGCGGATCGTGTCACGGCTCCTCGTCAGGCAGGCGATGCGGCTCTCGAGGTCGGCCAGCTCCTCGGCGAGCTGCTCGGCGACGCCGTGGCTCGTCGCCCACTTCGTGGTCTTCACCTTCGTCGCCGAGCTGCTGCGGCCCAGCCCGGTGCCCACGCCGGCGCTGCTCCTGGCCTTCGGGACCGTCTCCGCGGGAGGAGTCGCGCTCGTCGGTGCGGCGAGCGACCGCTACCCGGCGGGCGTCCCGGTCACGGTCGCGGCGGGCATGGTCCTCAGCCTCGTCGGCGTGACGGCCGTGGGTGGTTCCGGCGGGCTCGACCTCGCCGTCGTCGTCGCCTGGGGGATGGCGACCGGTGCGGTGGGGCCCGCGGTCCAGGCCGCCGCCATGCGCGTGGCGGGCCCCGAGCACCGGGTGACCGCGGGCACGCTCATGCCGGTAGCGATGATCCTCGGCATCGCGGTGGGCTCGGCGGCAGGCAGCGGCGTCGTCGACCTGTGGTCGACGCGGCCGCTGCCCCTGCTCGCCGTCGTCCCCGTGCTGTTCGCGGTCGGGGGCTTCGCCCTCGTCGGGCGCCTCACCACTCCCGGTGTGCCGGCAGCAGCGTCCCGGGGTTGAGGTTCGCGCCCGGGTCCACGCCCTGCAGGAGCGCGACCTGGAGGTCGACCCCGGCGGGGGAGATGTCCTGCTCCAGCCACAGCGCGTGGTCGGTCCCCACGCCGTGGTGGTGGGAGATCGTGCCGCCGTGGTCGACGAAGGCCTGCTGGATCGCCTTCTTCACCACCCAGTAGCGCCGCAGCTGCTCGTCCATGTCCATGGTGCCGGGGACGAAGGCGAAGGTGAAGTACAGGCACGCGCCGGAGTGGTAGCTGTGCGACAGGTGGCACATGATGTAGCCGCGCACGCCCAGGGAGTCGAACGCCTGCCGTGCCGCGCGCATCGTCCGGTGGTACACCTCCATGAGGCGCGACCACGGCATCGCGGTCTCCGAGACGTCGGCGAGCGCGCCGATGTCGAGGAGGAAGTCGCGGATGTAGGGCGTGTCGAACTTCTTCTGGTCGTACAGCGCACCGGGGCCCTTGCCGAGCTTGATCCCCCCGTGCTTGCGCACGATCCGGCCGACGATCGCCTTGTCGGCCTTGACCCGCGCGCTGCCGCCCTCGTAGCCGACGTAGCTCAGGCACACCTTGTCCATGTCCCAGCCGCGCTTCTCCAGGAAGCCGAACAGGCCCTCCTGGACCGCCTTCTTGGCGCCCCGCGAGGCCTTCTGGGTGGAGAAGGAGAAGGCGGTCTCGTTGGCGTCGGAGACCCGGGTGACCGAGGGGTGGGCGTCAGAGACCGAGATCGCGTGCATGGCCTGGATCGCGCTGCCCCAGTTGGGGAACAGGTAGGCGATGATCTCCCGGTTCTCCGGGATCCGGTGGACGTGCACCCACGCCTCGGTGATGACACCGAGCCGGCCCTCGGAGCCGAGGATCATCTCCCGCACGCTGGGCCCGGAGGACGTGCTGGGCAGCGGGCGCAGCTCGACGACCTTCCCGGGCAGGACGACCCGCATCCCGCGGGTGATGTCGGCGATGTCGCCGTACTTGTCCGACTGCATCCCCGAGGACCGCGTGGCGATCCAGCCGCCGAGCGTGGAGTGCTTGAAGCTGTCCGGCTGGTGGCCCATGGTCCAGCCCCGGGCCCCCAGCTGCTCCTCCAGCTCGGGGCCGAGCACCCCGGCCTGGACGCGGGCCAGGCCGGCGTCCTCGTCGACCTCGAGCACCCGGTTGAGACGGCCCAGGTCGAGGGAGACGACGGGGCGCGTCTCGTCGGGGCGGGGGGTGAGGGACCCGGAGATGTTCGAGCCGCCCCCGAAGGGGATGAGGACGGCGTCGGCGGCCACGACGGCGTCGACGACGGCGCGCACCTCGTCCTCGCTGCCGGGGTAGACGACGACGTCGGGTACCCGGGGCAGGTAGCCGGCGCGGATGCGGACGAGGTCGACCAGGCCCTTGCCGTAGGTGTGGATGACGCGGTCCTTGTCGTCGGTGACGACGTAGGAGGCGCCCACGGCCTCACGCAGCGTGGCGCCGAGCTCGGCCGGGAGCCGTGACGGGGGGACGTCGAGGTCGTCGAAGGACGGGGGAGGTGTGCCCGGGGCCGACAGGTCGATGCCGATCTTGTCCATGACGAAGGGCGCCATCCTGGGCTTGTCGCGGTAGTCGAACTTGATGCCCTCGACTCCCCAGCCCCACCACTTCTGGTGCCTCACTCCCGTCACGAAGCCTCCTCCTGGGACCGGCCGGCCTGGCCGCCCCTCCTCGAGTCGCCGACGACGTACGGCGTCTGCATGGTCATCATGGTGCGGATGCGGTCGGCGAGCCGGGTGTTGAACTCGCGGACCGACTCCCCCGAATGCGGGCGCATCGGCCGGCCGACGAGCACCCGGACGCGCGGGCGACCGGGCACCGGCCAGAAGCGCCCCACGGGCATCGCCTCGTAGGTGCCGAGCAGCGCCACCGGCAGGCAGGGCAGCCCGGTCGTGGCGCTGAGCATGGCGGCACCCGGCTTGAAGGTGCGCATGACACCGTCGCGGGAACGGGTGCCCTCCGGGAAGATCATGATCGGCAGGCCGCTGCGCAGGAGCTGCTGGGACAGGCCCTTGCCCTTCCCGCTGCTGCGGCCGCGGTGGATCGGGTAGGTGTTGAAGAACAGCGACGTCGCGGCCTTCGTCCACCAGCGGGCGTAGAAGTAGTCGGCGGCGGCGCCGACGGTGAGCTGCTTCGTCAGCCGGTAGGGCAGCTGGGAGATGACGACGGCGGTGTCGAGGTGGCTGCAGTGGTTGGCGACGAGGATGAACGGCCCGCTGAGCCCCTCGACGTTGTCGGTGCCCTCGACGGTCGTCGACGTCACCGCGGAGACGACCGGTCGCAGGACGAGCCGCTGGGCGATGAACCGCAGCACCCGGTGCCACCGTGCGTGGTACCGCCCCAGCCGCGGCGGCTGCTGGCCGCGGCGGGCGGGAGTCGTTGCGCCTGTGCTCACGACCGTCCTCCCTTGATCAGTGCGGTGACGCGGCGGACGAGCGGCCGCGGGGCGTGTGCGGCGAGGAACGCCAGCACACCGAAACGCTTGGAGGGGATGGTACGGACCTTGCCCCGCTCGACGGCGTCCAGCGCGTCGGCCACCACACGGTCGGCCTCCAGCCAGAGGAAGCCGGGGATCGCGGTGGTGCGGATGCGGGCCCGCTCGTGGAACTCCGTGCGCACCCAGCCGGGGAGCAGGGACATCGCGTGCACCCCGGTCCCGGCGAGCTCGACCGAGAGGGACTCGGAGTAGGTGTCCACCCACGCCTTGATCGCCGAGTAGGCCCCCATCGGGATGCGCCCCGCGACGGATGCGACGTTGATGATGACGCCGTGGCCGCGGGCCACCATCGACCGCCCGGCCGCGTTCCCCAGCACGAGCACCGCGCGCACCATGACGTCCATGGCCCGGTCGAGCTCGGCGACGTCCTCGGTGAGGAGCGGGGTGTGCACGCCGTGGCCGGCGTTGTTCACCAGCACGTCCACCGGCGCAGCGGTGTCCAGCAGCCGCGCGGCGACCGCCTCGACGTCGTCGCGCACGGCCAGGTCCGCCGCGAGCGTCTCCACCTCGACACCGTATCGCCAGCGCAGCTGGTCGGCAGTCTTGGCCAGGCGCTGCTCGTCGCGGGCGACGAGGACGAGTGCGAGCCCGCGCGCGGCCAGGGCCCGGGCGAACTCCAGGCCCAGGCCCGAGGTGCCGCCGGTGACCAGCGCCCGGCCGCGCAGCAGCGTCGGCTCGGGGGCGGACAGGGAGCGGGTCATCGCTGGACCGCCTCCTTCAGGCTGCGCAGGAGGGGGGCGAAGCGGCCCTCCACGGGCGTGGTCCAGGAGTGGACCGGCCACCGCTGGGCCCGCGCGTAGCGGTAGAGCTGGGCGTCGGGGTTGACGACGTTGGGATGACCCACGACCTGGAGCCAGGGCCGGTCGGCGTAGCTGTCGCCGTAGGCGTAGGAGGCCGACAGGTCCAGCCCCTCCTCGCGGGCGTACCGGGTGAGCCAGGTGGCACGCGACTCGCCGACGAGCGGGGAGGTGAGCAGGTGACCGGTCCAGCGGCCGTCCTCGTCCTTCTCCATCTTCCCGGCGACGACGACGTCGAACAGCGGGGCGATGGGCTCGACGAAGACGTCGATCTCCCCGGTGACGAGCACGGTGCGGTGCCCGGCGCGGCGGTGGGCCCGGATCTGGGCGACCGCCTCGGTGAGCACGTCACGGCGCAGCGACTCCTGGACACGCTCGGCGATGGCGGCGCGCAGCTCGGCCTCGTCGGTACCCGCGTACCGGCGCATGAAGGTGCGGATGAAGTCGCCGCGGTCGCGCATCTCGGCCTGGAGGTAGCGCGGCCCGAGCGCCACGAGGTTGGCCAGCGCGCGGGGCCAGCCTGCGGGCGGCCGGGTGGCGAGCTCGACCCACAGGTACTGCTCGACGAGCGTGGCGGCGATGACGGTGCGCTGCAGGTCGAAGACCGCGACGACGTCGCTGCGGCGGGGCAGCTCGGTCTGTCGGCGGGGTGTGCTGCGCGGGCGCTCCTGGCGCATGAGCCCGGGCACGCCCGGGATGTGGACCTTCTGGAGGTAGTGCTGCCAGTCGATCTCGGTGACGTCGAAGCCGTGTTCGGTACGCCGCTCCGGGGGCAGCGACTCGTGCAGCGCCCGGGTGCGCGCGTCGTCGAAGACGACCTCGATCTGGGTGTAGGGCTGGTAGAGGGAGGTGAACTTGCGCAGTGTGTCGAGGTCGCGGCGGGCCTTGTAGACCGTGGAGATCCACTCGCGGGTGCGGGGCCGGGCGGGCAGCCGGCCCAGCGCGCGGTCGGCGAGCTCGACGGCCTGCTCGCGGCGGCGCAGCGCCCGCTCCACCGCGCCGCGGTGCGGGAAGGACCACGCGGGGACCGAGACGTGCGAGCCGCTGGAGTCACGCAGCGGGTTGGCCGAGAAGTACTCCCGCACGTACTGGTAGAGCTTGCCGAAGCGCAGCGGGTTGGTGATGCCCGAGGAGACCTGGAAGTACTGCGCGTGGCCCGCCTCGGGCGGGGCCGCCGCGGCGGCGAGGATGGCGTTGACGACGAAGTCGACCGGGATGACGTCGAGGACGGTGTCGGCCAGCGCCGGGAACTCGGGCAGGAGGCCGCGCCCGTAGGCGGCGATGAGCGGGTCGGCGACCTTGAACCCGTCGATCCAGCCGGGGTAGGGGTGGCGCAGCGAGGACTCGATGATGGTCGGGCGCACCACCGACAGGCGGTGCCCCCCGCCCTGCCACAGCTCCTCGGCGACGCGCTCGCCCATCGCCTTGGTGAAGGTGTAGACGTCCGGCCAGCCCAGGGACATCGCCCGGGTGCGGCCGTGGGAGACGAGCTGGTCGCGCACCCAGGCGGCGCGGGCGGCCTCGGCGGCCTCGGCGACGGCACGCGGTCCGGCGCGGCGGTGCTCGGCGTCCGCCTTGCGCAGGAGCGGGCCCAGGACGTCGGGACGGCGCGAGGCCTCCTCGGCCTCGGTGCGGGCGGTGAGGGCGGAGCGCAGCTCGGCGCGGTGGTCGACCTCGTGGTCGAGGCTGCGCTCCTCGGCCGCGCCCTTGCGCAGCCCGGCGACGTAGCAGGTGGAGACGTGGACGACGTGCGGGTCGGAGCCGGTCTCGAGGAGCCGCTCATAGAGGTTCAGCGGGCCGGCGACGTTCGCCAGGAAGGCCTCGTCGACCGGCAGGTCGAAGGACACGCTGGAGGCGGAGTGGACGACGACGTCGAGGTCGTCCGGCAGCGGGGGGACGTCCTCGAGGTCCCCGGGGACGACCGTGACGCGGTCGTGGAACGCGGCCAGGGCGTTCTCCTCGCCCACGGACTCCCGCCACCGGCGGAAGACGGGCTTGCGCAGGAGCTTCTCGGCCCGGCGCTGGGCGGTGAGGTCGCCGCGCGGACGGACGAGGATGCTGATCCGGGTGCTCGGGTAGGCGGACAGCAGCTTCTCGACGACGGCCTGGCCGACGAAGCCGGTCGCGCCCGTGACGAGGACGTGCGCGTGCTCCAACGGTGAGTGCATTTGCTGAACTCTAGCGCTGTGTGGCGGCTCACCAGAACAGGCCGGTGGACGGCGAGCCGCGGACGGGCGGTCACACGACGGTGAGGGTGACCGTCGTGCCGGGGACGGCCAGCTCCCCGGCCGCCGGGGACATGCTGCGGACGGTGCCGAAGATGCCGCCGAGCACCCGCTCGATCTCGACCTCGAAGCCGGCGGCGCGCAGCTCCTCGGCGGCGGCGTCGACCTGACGCCCGACGAGGTTGGGCAGCTCGACCGGCTGCGGGCCCAGGGAGACGGTGATGGTGACGTCGTCACCGCGGTAGACCTCGACGCCGTCGCCCGGCGAGGGGGACTGGCTGATCACCCGCCCGGCTGGGGCGCTGGGGTGGTGGCTCTCCTCGACCACGGCCCCCAGGCCGGCGGAGTCGAGGTCCGAGACGGCCGTCTCCTGGTCCGCCCCGACGACCGAGACGAGCTCGACAGGTTCCCGGCCTGCTGACACGACGAGGTCGACCGGCTGGTTGTAGGGGATGACCTCACCGGCGGCCGGGGTGAGGGAGATCACCTGGCCCTGGGGCACCTCGTCGTCCCAGGGGGTGTCCACCGTGCCGACGGTGAGCTGGGCGTCGGTCAGCGCCGAGACGGCCTCCTCCTGGGTGAGCCCGGCGACGTCCGGCACCTCGACCATGAGGACGCCGCGGGAGACGTGGAGGGCGACGCTGCCGTCCCGGTGGACCCGCTCACCCGGACCCGGGTCGGCGGCGAAGACCTCGCTCTCGGGTGCGGTGTCGTGGTGCTCGCGCTCGACGGTCAGGTCCAGCCCGGCCTCGGTGAGGAGGTCGACGGCCTGGTCCTCGGTGAGGCCCACGACCTCGGGCACGGTGAGGTAGGCGCCCGGGCCCTGCGTGAACCACCACCATCCCCCGGCCCCGCCGCCGAGGGCGAGCAGGAGGAGCGTGCCCAGGAGCACGGCGGTGCGCCGACGGCGGCGCGGACGGCGCTGCCGGGGAGCGTCCGGCTCGGCGTCGCCCGGGGCGATCGCCCCGATCGGCAGCGCAACGGTGCTGCCCGAGAGCGGGGTGAGGGCGGTGGCCCCGGGGTCGGTGTCGTCCTCGGTCTGCTCGGGCGGCTCGGCGGGGTCGACGTCGGCCCGGCGCGCGAGGTCGGCGTCGTCGAGCGCGGCGCGGGTGCGGCGGAGGAGGGCGAGTGCGGCGTCGGCGTCGGCGGGGCGGTCGGCGGGGTCCCGGGCGGTGAGTGCGGCGACGAGCTCGTCCACCTCGGCGGGCAGCCAGTCCACCCGGGAGGAGGGGAGCGGGACGCCGTCGTTGACGTGCTGGAACGCGACGCGGATCGGTTGGTCCGCCACGAAGGGCTGGCCGCCGGTGACGAGCTCGAAGAGGACCACCCCGACGGCGTAGACGTCGGCGCGGGCGTCGGCCACCCCGGAGGTGACGATCTCCGGGGCGAGGTAGGCCACCGTGCCGAGCACGGTGCCCGTCGAGACCATCGTCGCCTCGGAGACGGCCCGGGCCAGCCCGAAGTCGGTGACCTTGGGGCGCCCCGACCGGTCGAGGAGGACGTTCTCGGGCTTGACGTCCCGGTGGACCATCTGCTCCCGGTGCGCGCAGGCCAGGGCCTCGAGGACGTCCTCGGTGAGATCGAGCGCCCGGCCGAGCGGGAGCGCGCCGGTGCGGCGCAGCTCGGTGCGCAGGTTGTGACCCGTGATGAGCTCCATCGCCAGGTAGCTGGCGTCATCGGTGTGCCCCTGGTCGTAGATCGCGACGATCCCGGGGTGGTTGAGCCGCGCCGCCGCCCGTGCCTCGCGCCGGAAGCGGGCGACGAAGTCGGCGCTCTCCGCGAGGTGCGGGTGCATGACCTTGAGCGCCACCGTGCGGTCGAGGCGGCGGTCGAGCGCGCGGTACACGGTGGCGGTCCCACCGCGGGCCACGCGCGAGCGCACCTCATACCGGCCGTCCAGGACACGGCCGAGCATGGGGTCGCTCACGGTCCGCTGCACGGCCCCGAGTCTAGGGTGGGGCCGGCCCTCCGGGCGGGAGGTGGCTCGGTGAGGCGGCGCGGGCGTCGTGTCCCGCGCGGGTCAGAACTGCCGCATGAGGCTCTTGATCCCGGCCACGTAGTTCCGGGTGTCGGAGTACATGCCGTTGCGCAGCACCCCGGCCAGCCCCTGGTAGTACCCGGCGATCGCGGTGTCGAGGTCGGGTGCGGTGCGGACCAGCTGGCGCAGGATGGCAACCCCGGCGGTGACGTTGTCCTGCGGGTCGAGGAGGTTGAGCCGGCGCCCCACGAGGGTGGAGGCCCACTCACCCGAGCTCGGGATGACCTGCATGACGCCGACCGCGTTGGCGGGGGAGACGGCGCGGGCGTCGAACCCGGACTCCTGCTGCGCGACGGCGAGGGCGAGGGCGGGGTCCACCCCCATCCGCTCCGCGGTGGCCCGCACCATGCTGCGCATCTGGGCGCGGGAGGGGACGTCCATCGAGTTGAGCGTCGCCTTGTTGGCGTTGGCCGCCGAGACGACGTCGTCGGCGTAGGTCCGGCCGAGGAACGTGTCGCCGACCAGCTGCCCGCCGGCCGCACCGGGGATGGTGAGCCGCTGCCCGATGGTGATACGGCCCGCGTCGCGCAGGCCGTTGGCCGAGGTGATCGCCGAGACGGTGGTGCCGTACTGCGAGGCGATACCGCTGACGGTCTCCCCGGAGCGCACGATGTGGGTCCGGGCCGCGGCGCGGGAGCTCGTCGGGGTGCTCCGGGCGTTGCTCACCGGGGTGGTGCGTGCGGTGTCCGAGCCCGACCCGCCGGGGATGGTGAGGCGCTGGCCGACGTAGATGAGGCCGGCGTCGCGCAGGTTGTTGGCCGAGGTGATCGCCGAGACGGTGGTGCCGTACTGCTTGGCCAGACCCGAGACGGTCTCCCCCGTGCGCACGACGTGGGTGCGGGCCGCGGTGCTGCCGGACGAGGCGCGGCTCGCCCCGCCGGAGGCGCTGACCGCGCTCGTGGCGCCCGGGATGGTGAGCCGCTGGCCGATGACGATGAGGGCCCGCGAGTCGAGCCGGTTGGCGGCGACGATCTCCGCGACGGTCGTGCCGTAGCGCTTCGCCAGCGCGGAGACGGTGTCCCCGGCGACCACGGTGTGCGTCGTGGTGGTCGTGGTGGGGCGCGGTGCCTCGGTCCGGGCGCCGCTCCCGGCGGCCGACGGCAGGCGGAGCACCTGGCCGACCTTGATCAGGGCGTCCGGGCCGAGGTTGTTCGCGGCGACGATCGCCGCGACGCTCGTCCCCGTCCGGGCCGCGATGGCGCTGACGGTGTCGCCCGCCCGCACCCGGTAGGTCGCCGTGGGTACGGCGCGGGGGAGGGTCGGGACGCTCAGCGCGGTCGCCCCGACGGTCTGCGTCGCGGGGACGGTCGCTGCGCCGGCGGGCACGGCCATCGCCGCGACGGTGGTCGCCGCCAGCGCGAGACTGACGCCGGTGCGACGTGCCGGACGGCGGGTGTGCGCATGTGCCTTCATCGGTCCTCCACGACATGTCTCGGCGGCATGCATGTCGGGCCGCCCGTGACTGTAGTGACTGGTGTGATTGTTGTTAACGGTGTGACACTAGCGTTATCCACCCGTGACGTAAAGGCGAGTCGAGACGACGCACCCGGCCGGGACGCCGCACGGGCGGCACGTCAGTACGCTGCTGGGATGACCGACGCATCCGGCACCCGCTGGTACTCCCTTCCCGAGGTGGCCGAGATCCTCGGCATCCGCCTGCGGGACGTGCGCACCCTGCTCCGCGACAACGCGCTCGCCGCCAGCCGCCGCGGGCGTGAGGACGGCCCTGTCCTCGTGCCCGCGGACTTCCTCCTCACCGCCGAGGACGGCGCGGCCCGCCCGGGGCCCGTGCCCGCGCTGCGCGGCACCCTCATCCAGCTCCAGGACGGCGGCTTCACCGTCGAGGAGGCGGTGGAGTGGCTGCTCACCGAGCGGGAGGAGCTGGGGACCACCCCGATCGCCGCGCTGCGGGCGCGGCGCATCCACGAGGTCCGGCGCGTCGCCCAGACCGTCGCGCTGTGAGCGGCACTGCGCCCGGCGTCTCCTCGGCCGGCCGCAGCGCCGCTCACCGGGTCAGTGGCCCCGGTCGACCCACTCCTGCAGGTAGGGCTTCTCCGCTCCCACCGACGTCGCCTCCCCGTGCCCGGTGAGCACCTCCGTCGACTCGGGCAGGGTGAGGATCCGCTTCCGGATCGAGGCGATGATCGTGGGGAAGTCGGAGTAGGAGCGGCCGGTGGCGCCCGGACCGCCGCGGAACAGGGTGTCCCCGGAGAACAGCACCCCGCCCGGTCCGAGGTCCGGGGCGTGGAAGCACGTGGACCCGGGGGAGTGGCCCGGGGTGTGCACGGCGGTGAGCGTCACCCCACCGACGGTGAACCGCTCGCCGTCGGAGATGTCCCGGTCGGCCCTCGTGCCGGGGTAGACCTGCTCCCAGAGCACGGTGTCCTCCGGATTGAGGTGGACCGGTGCGCCGACCCGCTCGGCGACCTCCCGCACGGCGCGGATGTGGTCGTCGTGGCCGTGGGTGAGGAGGATCGCCACGACGCGGCGTCCGCCCACCGCCTCGACGACGGCGTCCGGGTCGTGGGCGGGGTCGATGACGATGCACTCTTCGTCGTCACCCACGATCCACACGTTGTTGTCCACGTCCCACGTGCCCCCGTCCAGCGAGAAGGTCCCGCTGGTGACGAGGTTCTCCACGCGCACGCGGCCGTCCGCGCTGGTCCGTGCTGTCACTGGTGCTCTCCTTCCTGCCCCGGCCGCTCAGGCGCCGGGGGCGGGGTTGATCTCGACGACGGAACGCAGGACCTTCCCGGCCGTCATCTTCGCGAACGCGGCCTCGACGTCGGCGATGCCGATGCGCTCGCTGACGAAGCCGTCGAGGTCCAGGCGCCCGAGGCGGTACTGCTCGACGAGCATCGGGAAGTCGCGGCTGGGCAGGCAGTCGCCGTACCAGGAGGACTTGATCGCCCCGCCGCGTCCGAAGACCTCGTCGAGCGGGATCTCCCAGGCGGTGCCCGGGTCGGGCACGCCGACGAGGACGACGCGCCCGGCGAGGTCACGGGCCGCGAACGCCTGGGCGAAGGTCGCGGCGACGCCCACGGCGTCGATGACGACGTCGGCGCCGAAGCCGCCGGTGAGCTCGCGGATGGCGGCCACCGGGTCCTGCTCGCGGGCGTCGACGGTGTGCGTGGCCCCGAAGCGGCGCGCGGTGGCGAGCTTGTCGTCGTCGAGGTCGACGGCGACGATCGTCGTCGCGCCGGCGAGCGCGGCGCCGGCGACGGCGGCCGTGCCCACGCCGCCGCACCCGATGACCGCGACGGACTCCCCACGCTGCACCTGCCCGGTGTTGACGGCAGCACCGATACCGGCCATGACGCCGCAGCCGAGCAGGCCGAGCGCGGCGAACTGCTCGGGGGCGACCTCCCCCTCGATCCGCGTGCACTGACCGGCCGCGACGAGGGTCTTCTCCGCGAAGGCGCCGATGCCGAGCGCGGGGGAGAGCGACGTGCCGTCCGGCAGGGTCATCCGCTGCGTGGCGTTGTGCGTGGCGAAGCAGTAGTGGAGCTGTCCCTTGCGGCAGGCCCGGCACTGGCCGCAGACCGCGCGCCAGTTGAGGATGACGCGGTCGCCCGGGGCGATCTCCGTCACGCCATCGCCGACGGCGGCGACGACACCGGCGGCCTCGTGCCCCAGGAGGTAGGGGAACTCCTCGCCCACGGCGCCGACCTTGTAGTGGAGGTCGGTCTGGCACACCCCGCAGGTGACGACGTCGACCAGCGCCTCCCCGGGGCCGGGGTCGGGGACGAGGATGGTCTCGACGGTGGCGGGCTCGTTCCTGGCCTTGACGACGACGGCCTTGACCTCGTGCATGGAGGCATTCCCTTTCGACGACGCTGACGCAGAGGAATGCGCCGGGTGACCGGCGACACAGTCACCATACGATGCGGCTCCGACAGCACCGGGCACCTCGCCGGCTCCTCAGGGCGCCGCGAGACGCGTCAGGAGCGCCGCGAGGTGAGCAGCCGTGCCAGCTCGGTGAGGCTCTCCCGGCTGGCCGGTGGCAGCTCCAGCGCCTCCAGCGCGGCGAGGCCCTCCTCCAGGTGTGCGGCGATGAGCGACTCGTGCTCGTCGACCGCGCCGGTGGCGTGGAGGATGTCGCGCAGCTCGGCGACGTCGTCGGCGGTGAGGTCGGGGCGGCCCACGCTGCTGTGCAGGCGCTCCCGCTGCCGGCTGTCGGCACGGCGCAGGGCGAGGGCGAGCAGGACGGTGCGCTTGCCCTCGCGCAGGTCGTCACCGGCGGGCTTGCCGGTGACCTCGGGCTCTCCGAAGACGCCGAGCACGTCGTCGCGCAGCTGGAAGGCGATGCCGAGCGGCAGGCCGACGGAGCGCAGGCCGGCCAGCGCGTCGTCGTCGGCGCCGGCGAGCGCGGCGCCGAGCACGAGCGGGTGCTCCACGCTGTAGCGCGCGGACTTGTGGCGGACGACGGTCAGCGACCGGTCGACGTCGTCCTGCGAGCTCCACGGCAGCACCTGGGAGCGCACGTCGAGGTACTGGCCCACGGCCACCTCGGCGGTCATGAGGTCCCAGGTGGCCCGGGCGCGACGGGACGCGGCGGCGTCGACGAGGTCCCGGGCACGGTCGAGCTCCACCGAGGAGAGGGTGAGCAGGAGGTCGCCGAGGAGGATCGCCCCCGCGGCGCCGTGCCGCTCGGGGTCGCCCTGCCAGCCGTTGGCGGTGTGCTCGGCGGCCATGCGGCGGTGCACGGCCGGCAGCCCGCGCCGCGTGTGCGAGCCGTCCATGAGGTCGTCGTGGGCGAGGGCGGCCCCCTGGAACAGCTCCAGCGCGCTGCCGGCGAGCACGGGGGCGGACCCGGCGACCACCGGCTCGGGGGAGAACGCGGTCCAGCCGGCGGTGCAGAACGCGGCGCGCAGGCGTTTGCCCCCGCCGAGGAGGGCCTCACCCGCGCCGAGGAGCTCGTCCATGCCCGCCAGGCCGTGGAATGGGGCGGTGTGCTCGTGCAGGGCGGCCGTCACACGGTCGGACACGAGCGTGGCCAGGCCGGAGAGGGAGGGTGCCATGGAGCGCAGCCTACGGTGGCCGGCAGTGCTCCACAGCCGACGTCCACGGCAGGTCGTCCACCGGTGGTGGGTGCACCGCGGCGGGCCTCCGCGGCCGGGGTGTGGCATGGGCGCCATGGACACCCCGACGACGCTGCGGATCAGTCGCCCGGACGACCTCCTCGCCGTGCTGCCCTACCGGCTCGGGTTCCGCCCGCGGAACTCCGTGGTCCTGCTCGGCCTGCGCGGTCCGCGCGGGCGGCTGGGCCTCGTCTCCCGGGCCGACCTCGCCGACGTCGGCGACCCTGCGACGGGCACCGGGCTGCTGCGCGACATCGCCGACCTCATGCACGAGGACGGCGCCCGCGACGTCTTCGTCGCCCTCTACTGCGACCTCCCGCGGGACGCGCTCGCCGCGGACCCCGTCGTCGCTCGCGCGCTGACGCACCTGCGCGACGTCACCGGCTGGGCCGACCCGCCCGGCCCCTGGGTGGTCGGGGACCGCACCTACGGCCTCTGGGGCACGGCGCAGGAGTGCGGTCCGGCCACGGGCGAGGTCGCCGACCTGGAACGGGGGGAGGTGGCCGCCACCATGGTGCTCCACGGCCTGACCGTCGCCGCCGACCGGGAGCACCTCGGTGTGCCCCGGACCGGGGACGTCCAGCGGCGCCGGCACGCCTCCCGAGCCGCCCGTGAGGCCCGCCGGGACGTCGCCGTGGTCCGGGCCCGCTGTGGCGGCGGTGCCCCCGTGCCCGGGGCGGTGTTCGGGCTGAGCGACGCCGTGCCCGCCGCCGACCAGGGGGAGATGGAGGTCTGGCGGGAGGGCGAGCTGCGGCGGTGGAGCGCGCTGGTCGCACATGCCCGCCGGGGTGCTGCACTGCCCGCGGACGAGCTCGGTCGCCTCAGCGCCGGCCTGGACGACGAGCTCGTCCGCGACGGCGTTTTGTGCTCGGTGGTCGGGCCGCCGGCGGCCCACCTGCCCGGCCGCGACCCGGTCGGTGGGACGCTCGACCTCGTCATGCTCGCCGGGGCGCCGCAGCCCGACCCGGTCCGGGTCGGGCCGGCCGAGCACGTGCTGCGGGCGCTGGCCGCGTGCGTCCCCCGCCGTGCCGGGGCGCAGGCGCTCGCCGTCCTCGCCTTCCTCGCCTGGTGGCAGGGGGACGGTGCGCGCGCGGACGTCCTGGCCGCACAGGCGCTGCGGGCCGTGCCGGGGACCCGGCTGGCCGAGATCGTCGGGAAGCTGCTCGCGGCGCGGCTGGCCCCCGGGTGGGTGCACGGCGCCGGCAACGCACCGGCCTCCGGGCCGCCGATCCGGTAGCGTCACACCAACGGACGGTCCCGGCACGAGCCGGAGGATGGAGCGCTGATGACGGTTGTCGTGGGCTACCTCGCCACCCCGGAGGGGGAGGCGGCGCTGGAGGCCGGAGTCGCCGAGGCGCGGCGGCGCGACGTCCGCGTCGTCGTCGTCATCTCCCGGCGTACCCGCCACGAGCAGCACGTCGACGTCGACGCCCAGCTCGACTCCCTGCGCGACCGGCTCGACGACGCCGAGGTGGCCTACGAGGTCCGTCAGCTCGGACGCGGCAACGACGTCGCCGCCGACCTCGTCGCCACCGCGCGGGAGACCGTCGCCGAGCTGCTCGTCATCGGCCTGCGGCAGCGGTCCCCGGTGGGCAAGCTCATCCTCGGCTCCAACGCCCAGCGCATCCTGCTCGACGCCCCCTGCCCGGTGCTCACGGTCAAGCCGGACCCGGCCGAGGAGGAGCGGTCCACGTTCTGAGAGACAGCGGGGAATGAACGGTGACGGCGGGCCGTTGTCATCGGTGACAGTCGCGGCTGCCGGACGGTCGCACCGGCCAGAACCGGCCGTTCCAGAGCCCAGATCTGGGCCCGGCCAGTTATAATTGTAGCCAGCGCACCGGCGAGCAGCCGGAACCCCAATCCCCTCCGAAAGGCTCTCTGTGTCGACGCACGCCCGAAGCACCTCCCGCACGTCCGCCGCGAGCGCCACCACCGGCCAGAGCGGCGCGGCTGCGGTGGAGGAGACCACGAGCACCCGCACCGCGCGGTCGACCGCCACGAAGCCCAAGGCCAAGGCGGCCTCGTCCGCCGCGAAGAAGAGCACCACCAGGTCCACGACGAAGAGCGCCCCCGCGAAGAAGTCGGCGGCCGCCAAGAAGGAGACCGCGACGAGCAGCAAGCGGGCCAAGCGTACGAAGGCCGACGAGAAGGCCGACCTCAAGGCCGTGCCCGACGTCGAGGAGACCGAGGAGACCGACGTCGACCCGGCCGAGCTGGAGGGCGACGCCGCGGACGAGACCAAGGAGTCCGGTTTCGTCGTCTCGGACGCCGACGACGACGACGCCCCGGTCCAGCAGGTCGTCACCGCCGGTGCCACCGCCGACCCGGTCAAGGACTACCTCAAGCAGATCGGCAAGGTCGCGCTGCTGAACGCCGAGCAGGAGGTCGAGCTCGCCAAGCGGATCGAGGCCGGTCTGTTCGCCGAGGAGAAGCTGGCCAAGGAGGGCGACACGCTCGACCGCAAGCTCAAGCGTGAGCTGCAGTGGATCGCCAATGACGGCAAGGCGGCCAAGAACCACCTGCTGGAGGCGAACCTGCGCCTGGTCGTCTCGCTGGCCAAGCGGTACACCGGCCGCGGCATGCTCTTCCTCGACCTCATCCAGGAGGGCAACCTCGGTCTGATCCGCGCGGTGGAGAAGTTCGACTACACCAAGGGCTACAAGTTCTCCACTTACGCCACGTGGTGGATCCGCCAGGCGATCACCCGGGCCATGGCCGACCAGGCCCGCACCATCCGCATCCCGGTGCACATGGTCGAGGTGATCAACAAGCTGGCCCGCGTGCAGCGGCAGATGCTCCAGGACCTGGGCCGCGAGCCCACCCCGGAGGAGCTGGCCAAGGAGCTGGACATGACGCCGGAGAAGGTCGTCGAGGTCCAGAAGTACGGCCGCGAGCCCATCTCGCTCCACACCCCCCTGGGCGAGGACGGCGACAGCGAGTTCGGTGACCTCATCGAGGACTCCGAGGCCGTCGTGCCCGCCGACGCGGTGAGCTTCACCCTCCTGCAGGAGCAGCTCCACCAGGTGCTCGACACGCTGTCCGAGCGCGAGGCCGGGGTCGTGTCGATGCGGTTCGGACTGACCGACGGCCAGCCGAAGACCCTCGACGAGATCGGCAAGGTCTACGGCGTCACCCGCGAGCGCATCCGGCAGATCGAGAGCAAGACGATGTCCAAGCTCCGTCACCCGAGCCGTTCCCAGGTGCTGCGCGACTACCTGGACTGACTCCGCAGACGAAGGGCCCGCACCGGTCGGTGCGGGCCCTTCGCGCTGTCGTGACTCAGTCCCGGCGCGCCTGCCGGTCGGCGTTGGCGTGGATGGCGTCGCGCACGTACTGCGCGAGGCCGGGCCGGATGTCCTCGTAGGTCTTGGTGAAGCGCGGGTCGCTCACGTACATGTCCGCGAGCCGGCGGTGGAAGTCCGGCGTGAGGTCGTAGAAGTTCTCCTCGATCTGGCGGCGGGCCCGCTCCGCGGCGTCCATCGCCTCGGCGCTCGAGGCGGGCAGGCCGGCGTCCATGGCGGCGACGAACGCGGCGTTGACCGACTCGTTCTCCTCCTTGATCCGCTCCCAGTCCGCCTTCGTGTACTGCGCGGTGCGCTGCTGGGACTGGCGCCAGGCGTCGGTGTCGCCCCAGCGCTCCTCGGCCTCGGCGGCGTACTCGTCGCTGAAGCCGTCCCCGAACAGCTCCCGCTGCTCCTGAGGGGTCAGGTTCACACCCTTCATCTCTCTCTCCAGTGCTCGGTCGAGGGCCGTGACGAGCTCCTGCAGCTCCTCCAGCCGGGACATGACCGCGGCGCGCTGCCGGCGCAGGTGCTCCACGACGTCGGGCCGGGAGCCGCCGTCCAGCAGCTCGGCGATCTCCTCGAGGGGGAACCCCAGGCGCCGGTAGACGACGATGTGCTGGAGCCGGGCGATGTCGGTCTGGGTGTAGAGCCGGTACCCGGCGGGGCTGCGCTCACCGGGGCAGAGCAGGCCGATCTCGTCGTAGTGGTGCAGTGTGCGCACCGTCACGCCGAACCGCTCGGCCACCTGTCCCACCGTGAGCACCGTCAGGACCCCTGTCGCGTCGGTCATGTCTCCACCGTGCTGCCGCACGTCGCGTGAGGGTCAAGCCCATTGTCCGCCGGAGGCGTCACACGTCCTTGCCGTAGGCGTACTGGCGGCGGGACTCCCGGTAGCCCAGCGCGGTGTAGAGGTCGAGCGCGCGGCTGGCGTTGTCGAGGTCGACGCCGAGGTCGGCCCGGTCGATGCCGTCCTCGCGCAGCCGGTGCATCGTCGCGGCGAGGAGCGCCGTGGCGACCCCGCGGCGGCGCCACGCGTGGCGCACCCCCAGGACGTCGGTCCACCCCGAGGTGTAGCCCTGCGGCTCCCAGTCCGGCTCGTAGGCCGAGGTGAGGCTGTAGCCGGCGACCTCCGCGCCGTCGAGGACGACGAAGCTCCACTTCGGGCGGAAGTACCGACCGCCGACGCTGCGCCGCTCCCAGTCCTCCCGGCTGCGCGGTTCGCTGTTCCAGTGCTCGGCGAAGGCCTCGTTGTGGGCGAGCCGGACCCGCTCGCCGAGGGATGGGTCGTAGGGCACCAGGCGCAGGCCGTCCTGGACGGCGACCGGCGGGACCGGCTCCTCGAGGGGGCGGGTGAGCTCGAGGAACACCCGCATCCGGTCGAACCCGGCGTGCTCGAGCAGCCGGACCGTCGCCCGGACGCCGTCGTCGACGTGGAGGATGACCCGGCCGGGTGCCGGGGACGGGGCGGAGGCGATCTTCTCCCGGGCCAGCCGCTCCTGCCACGCCAGCAGCTCCCGACCCACGCCGCGGCCGCGCCACTGCGGGTCCACACCGCCCCAGCAGAAGGCCCGGATGGTGCGGCGGTCACCCGGGGGCGCCTCGACGTGCCCGAAGGCGCGTGCCACCCCGTCCGCGTCCACCCCGAGGATGGAGTCGCGTGCCGGGTCCTTCCACGACCCGTCGAGGAGCTCGTCGTGCAGGTCCTCGGGGGTGTAGCGCTCGGCCGGGTCGTCGGCGTCCTCGATGGCCCGCACGAGCCGGTGCCAGGCCGGGAGGTCGTCGGGGGAGATGGGGCGCCAGTGCAGGCCGGCGACGGCGGCGGGGGCGGCGGTCATGGAGGGACGGTACGGCCTGGGCCGCGGCGGCGTCACGCCGACACGGGTCCGCCGTGGCGCCGGGACGAAAGAAGTCGCCGGGACGAAAGAAACGGCGCCGGCCCCGTGGCGGGGGCCGGCGCCGGAAGTCTCGGGGGTCGCTCAGCGAGCGGTGTCGCCCTCGGTGAGGCGGTGGGTCTCGTCGTGGATGGCGGTGGCGACACCCTCGAGCGCCTCGGCGTGCTTGCGGGCGTGGTGGGCGCAGAAGAGCAGCTCACCCACCGGCAGCGCCACGCGCACGTACGCCTGGGCGCCGCAGCGGTCGCAGCGGTCCTGTGCGGTCAGCGGGGCGGTCATCGTTGCGTTCACATCTGAATACAACCACGAACTGCTGCAGACCTTCCCGGGATGGCCCTGTCGTTCGCTGCCAGCGGAGCCCGCGCGCCCGGGTTGTGAGCGGCGTCACGGTGTGCTCACCGGTCCTGGTCCTCCCCACCCGCCCCACGCGCCCCGACCTGGGGCCGCGACGGCGGGTGCTCCGCGGGACCGTGCCGGGCTCTTCGTATGATCGGCGGGTGCCACCCAAGTCGACCGCCACCGCCGCCCAGTACACCGCGCGCCACCTCTCGGTTCTCGAGGGGCTCGAGGCCGTGCGCAAGCGGCCGGGGATGTACATCGGCTCGACCGACTCCCGCGGCCTCATGCACTGCCTGTGGGAGATCATCGACAACGCCGTCGACGAGGCCCTCGAGGGGCACGGCGACGCGATCGAGATCGTCCTGCACCCGGACAGCTCGGTCGAGGTGCGCGACAACGGGCGCGGCATCCCGGTCGACACCGTCGACTCGGTCGGGCTCAGCGGCGTGGAGGTGGTCTTCACCAAGCTCCACGCCGGCGGCAAGTTCGGCAACGGCTCCTATGCTGCCTCGGGCGGCCTTCACGGTGTGGGCGCCTCCGTCGTCAACGCCCTGTCCGCGCGCCTCGACGTCGAGGTCGACCGGGGCGGCAAGACCTACCGGATGACCTTCCACCGCGGCGAGCCGGGCGTCTTCGACGACAGCGGCGGCATCGGCCCCCACGCGCCCTTCACCCCCTTCACCGAGTCCAGCGAGCTCGCCGTCGTCGGCAAGGTCCCGCGCGGCCGCACCGGCACAAGGGTGCGCTACTGGGCCGACCCGCAGATCTTCCCGGCGACCTCCCAGTTCAGCTACGACGAGCTGGTCACCCGCGCCCGGCAGACCACCTTCCTCGTCCCCGGCCTGACCATCACCGTCCGCGACGAGCGCCGCATGCCCGGCACCCCCGGGGAGGACGGCCCCGTGGAGGAGGTCTTCCGGCACGACGGCGGGGTCGTCGACTTCGCCGAGTTCCTCGCCACCGACCCCGCGGTCACCGACGTGTGGCACCTCACCGGCAGCGGCACGTTCACCGAGACCGTCCAGCAGCTCGACGCCGCCGGCCACCTGCGCCCCAAGGAGGTCGAGCGCACCTGCGAGGTCGATGTCGCGCTGCGCTGGGGGCAGGGCTACGACACGACCGTGCAGTCCTTCGTCAACATCATCGCCACCCCCAAGGGCGGCACCCACCTCGCCGGCTTCGAGCAGGGCCTGGTGCGCACCGTGCGCAAGCAGATCGAGGCCAACGCCCGCCGGCTCAAGGTCACCGCCAAGGACCCGAAGATCGAGAAGGACGACGTCCTGGCCGGGCTGACCGCCGTCGTCACCGTCCGGTTGCCCGAGCCGCAGTTCGAGGGCCAGACCAAGGAGATCCTCGGTACCGCGCCGGTGCGCTCCATCGTCGCCGGGGTGGTGGAGAAGCAGCTCACCGCCATCCTCACCTCGAGCAAGCGGCACGACAAGACCCAGGCCTCCGCCGTCCTGGAGAAGGTCGTCGGGGAGATGCGGGCCCGTGTGCAGGCCCGGCTGTCGAAGGAGATCTCGCGCCGCAAGAACGCGCTGGAGAGCTCCCGCCTGCCCGCCAAGCTCGCCGACTGCCGCACCGACGACGTCGAGCGCTCCGAGCTGTTCATCGTCGAGGGCGACAGCGCGCTGGGCACCGCCAAGCTCGCCCGCTCCAGCGACTTCCAGGCGCTGCTGCCGATCCGCGGCAAGATCCTCAACGTGCAGAAGGCGTCCCCGGCCGAGATCCTGCGCAACGCCGAGGTCTCCTCGATCATCCAGGTCATCGGTGCCGGGGCGGGACGCAACTTCGAGCTCGACAAGATCCGCTACGGCAAGGTCATCCTCATGACCGACGCCGATGTCGACGGTGCCCACATCCGTACGCTGCTGCTCACCCTGTTCTTCCGCTATATGCGCCCGCTGGTCGAGGCCGGGCGGGTGTACGCCGCGGTACCGCCGCTCCACCGGGTCGAGGTGCTCGGCTCCGGCGGGAAGAAGGGGGAGAAGGTCTACACCTACTCCGACGCCGAGTTGGCCCAGCTGCTGCGCAGGCTCGAGCGGCAGGGTCGCCGCTACAAGGAGCCGATCCAGCGCTACAAGGGGCTGGGAGAGATGGATGCCGACCAGCTCGCCGAGACGACCATGGACCCCGCCCACCGCACCCTGCGGCGGGTGAGCATGGCCGACGCCGAGTCGCTGGCCGAGGCCGAGCGGGTCTTCGAGCTCCTCATGGGCAACGAGGTCGCCCCCCGCAAGGACTTCATCGTCGCCGGCGCCGCGCAGATCGACCGCGAGCGCATCGACGCCTGAGCCCCACCCTCCCAGCACTCCGACGCCCTAGGATCTCGACATGTCCGACATGCTGCCCTCTCGCGCCGCGCCGCCCGCGGAGGCGACCGTCCCTGGGCCGCACCTGGGTCTGACCTGGCGCACGCTGACGCCCGCGGACCTCGACGACCTCCACGCCCTCGTCCAGCGCTGCGAGGAGGTCGACCAGCCACTGTCCCGGACGCGGCGCACCCAGCTGGAGGAGATGCTCGCCCGCCCGGCGACAGGGATGAAGGCCGACAGCCTCGGCGGGTTCGACGCCGCCGGCACGCTTCGCGCCGCCGCCTTCGTCCACGCCCCGCGCGGGGACGAGACCCACGCCCGCGTGTTCATCGGCGCCTCGGTCGACCCGAGCTGGCGCGGCCGGGGTATCGGGCGGGCGCTGCTCACCTGGCAGGACGACCGGGCCCGGCAGATCCTGGCCACCCTCGACCCCGCCCTGCCGGGCCGCATCGCCAGCTACGTCGACGAGCACCTGCACGACCGGCGGCGGCTCTACGCCGCCGCCGGCTTCAGCGCGCTGCGCACGTACCGCGAGATGCGGCGGCGCCTCACGACCGAGCCGGCGGCGGTCCCGGTACCGGAGGGGTACGAGGTCCGGCAGTGGACCCCGGAGCTGGACGACGCCGTGCGCCGCGCGCACAACGAGGCCTTCCGCGACCACTGGGGCTCCCAGCCGGTGGACGAGGGCACGTGGGCGGCGCGCCGCACAGACCTGGAGCCCGCCTGGAGCGTGGTCGCGATCCACGAGGAGACCGGTGAGGTCGCCGGCTACGCGCTCACCGCCCGCCACGAGCACGAGTGGGAGCGGCTCGGGCACAGCGAGGGTTACACCGAGCTGCTCGGCGTGCTGCGCCCCCACCGCGGCGTCGGGCTCGCCCGGGCGATGCTCTCCTCCGTGCTCGCCGCGCTGTACCGCGACGGCATCGAGGTCGCGGCGCTCGACGTCGACATGGAGAACCCCTCGGGCGCCTACCACTTCTACGAGCGGATGGGCTACGAGCCGCAGGCCGCCCGGATCCTCTACACCATCGAGGTGTGACGATCCCCGCACCGCCGTGCGGAGCTGGGCCGGACCCGGGGGAGGACGTATCGTCGGACGCATGCTCGAGGACTTCGACGACGACCCGCGCCCGTCGCGGGTCGGCACCGGCGAGGTCGGCAGCACGGGGGGCGCACGGATCGACCTGCCCTCCGTGGCCGGCCTGCGCTGGCAGTGGCTCACCCTGGAGCAGAACGACGCGCTCGTCGCCCTGCTGGCCCGGATCGAGGCGCACGACGACCCGCCCTACCGCACCACCGCCGAGGAGTCGGCCGAGACCTTCGTGCCGGTGAGCAACGACGTCGGCACGGCCAAGGTCGTCGGCCTGGACGAGTCGGGCGTGCCGCGGGCCTACGCCATCGTCCGGGTGCGTCCCACCGCCGGGACCTTCCGCGCCCTGTGCGACGGTGGGGTCGACCCCGCCTGGCGGCGCCGGGGCCTGGGCACCGCCCTGCTCGGCTGGCAGCTGGCGGCCGCCCGCGCGATCCTCGACGGTGCCGGCCACACCACCGCCCTGGCCGTCGTCCACGTCGAGGAGAACCTCACCGACGCCCAGGACATGCTGCGCCTGGCCGGGTTCGTCCCCACCCGCTGGTACACCGAGATGCGCCGCGACCTGGCCCGTGAGCTGCCCGACGTGCAGCCGCACGGGCAGGTGACGGTCGAGCCGTGGGACCCGGCCCTGGACGACGCCGTGCGCCGCGCCCACAACGAGGCCTTCAGGGACCAGTGGGGCGGGGAGCTGCACACGCCCGAGTCGTGGGCCCAGGGCCGCACCTACTTCGCGCCGGAGTGGAGCTTCGTCGCCCTGGACCGCACCACCGACCGCGCGCGCGTCGCCGGATACCTCATCTCCGGCCGCTACGAGGGCGACTGGGCGGCGCAGGGCTGGAGCGAGGGCTACACCGAGATGCTCGGCGTGCGGCAGGAGTGGCGTGGCATGCGGGTGGCCACCGCGCTGCTCGTACGGGCGATGCGCGCCTACGCCGCCGACGGCATGGAGTACGCGGGCCTCGGGGTGGAGTCCCCGCAGCCGGGCACCGACTACGGCCTGTTCGGCCAGCTCGGCTACGAGCCCACCCGCAGCTCGCTGATGTTCACCCGCACGGTCTGACCGGCCGCCGGCGGCTCACTGCCGCCGGGCACCGCCGCGCGTCAGCCGATGGCGACGACCGGTGCGGCGAGCGGGCGACCCGAGCCGTCGCGGCGCTCGTCCACCTCCGGCAGGTCCACCGGCTGGCCCCCGCTGCCGACGGCCCGGATCGGCTCGAGCCCGACCCACGCCAGCTGCAGCGTGTCCTCCCCACGCAGGAAGCGGTGCGCCCGGACGCCGCCGGTGGCCCGGCCCTTGCCGGGGAACCGGTCGAACGGGGTGACCTTCGCCGTCCCCGGCACCGTGCCGGGCAGTGCGTCGGAGGAGCCGGCGACGGTGACGACGAGGGAGCGGGAGACGTCGTCGGGGTGGACCACCCCGAAGCCGACGACACGCGCGTCCTGCGGCATCTTGACCCCGGCCATGCCGCCCGCGGCCCGGCCCTGGGTGCGTACCGCGGAGGCGGGGAAGTGGAGCAGATGCGCCTGGCTCGTCACGAGCACGAGCCGGTTCTCGTCCGGTGCGTGGGCGACCCCGACGACGGCGTCGCCCGGCTTGAGCGAGATGACCTCCCAGGCGTCACGGTTGGCCGGCCGGTCGGTGGTGCTCACCCGCTTGACCGTGCCGCGCGCGGTGGCGATCGCCAGCGGCGGTGCCTCCTCGTCGAGCCGGGCCAGCCCCACGACCCGCTCACCCGGCTCGAGCTGGACGAGCTCGGTGACCGGTGCGCCACCGGAGAAGCCCGGGGCGGAGTCGGTCGCGGGCAGGGCGGGCGTGTCGAGCACCGAGAGCTTGACGCAGCGGCCGCTGCTCAGCACCACCCCCACGTCGCCGCGGGTGCGCGCGGGCACGGCCGAGGCGATGGCGTCGTGCGTCACGCGTGGGCCCTGCCGCGGCGGCTCCTGGGAGCCGCGGGCGAGCAGGCCGGTGCCCGAGAGTGCGACCCAGCAGGGCTCGTCGGGGATCTCCAGCGGGACGCTGGTGCCGCTGCGGCGGGACCCGGCGGCCGACCCGGTGGCAGGCCCGCCTGCGTGCTCGAGGAGCACGGTGCGGCGGGGGGTGCCGTGGGCGGCGGCGACCTCGGCGAGCTCGTCGCTGACCACCTGCCGCAGCAGGCCCTCGTC
>Ga0079225_10000359_pt1 | contig 24396 bp, 21 predicted proteins | sample Poulit2012_FD_76344 | JGI IMG/M metagenome (GOLD analysis project Ga0079225, IMG submission 76344) | Agricultural soil microbial communities from Georgia to study Nitrogen management - Poultry litter 2012 | ecosystem: Environmental > Terrestrial > Soil > Agricultural land | place: USA: Georgia... | reverse complement strand
TTTTCTTAGCTTGTATTGACAGAGAAACTATTTGCGTTAACAAATAACCTTCCCTATTCATTGCAAAACAATTACTTGTTTCGCTTGACATACTGGTTGTTTTATTCAGTTTTCAAGGAACAATTAAAAGTTGAGACTCTAACGTAAACATATTGTAACACCCCATATTTAGTTTGTCAAATTTCAATATTAAATGTTAAATCATAGTGTTTCCAAACAACTAATGGGGTTGTTTAATATATAACCGAATTGTTTAACGTTAAAACATATATTTAATATTTGTATTTAGCAAAATAAAATACGCTTTAAATATTTTTTCTTCAACAAAAACTAAAGACCCGCTAAAAGGTTAATCGCAAGGTCTTTAGTTTAAATGATTAAGTTTTTACAAAACAATCATCAATTGGCAACAATATTAACGAGTTTTCCAGGAACAACGATAACTTTACGAACTGTCTTACCTTCGATCCATTGTTGAATCGTTTCATCTTCAAGGGCTAATTGTTCTAACTGTTCTTTAGAAATGTCCTTTGGAACATTAATACGCGAGCGAACTCTTCCCATCACTTGAATGACGATCTCAATTTCATCTTCAACAATTTTACTTTCATCATAAGATGGCCATTGTTCATAAGCAATTGAATTTGAATGACCGAGTTTTTCCCACAATTCTTCACATAAATGTGGGGTGATCGGTGAAAGTATTTTTATAAATCCTTCAACATATTGCTGAGGTATTGTTTCGACTTTATTTGCTTCATTGACGAAAATCATCATTTGCGAAATAGCCGTATTAAAGTGTAAGTTATTGTAGTCTTCCGTAACTTTTTTCACCGTTTCATGGTAAACTTTATCAAGTTCGCCGTTTGATTCTTCAACGATTTTATCAGAAATCGCCCCATCATCATTAACGACCATACGCCAGACACGATCTAAAAAGCGTCGTGAACCATCGACCCCTTCTGTTGACCAATGAACATCGGCATCTAAAGGTCCCATGAACATTTCATACAATCTTAATGTATCAGCACCGTGGGATGCGATAATATCATCAGGATCAACGACATTACCACGGGATTTACTCATTTTTTCGTTATCTTTTAAAATCATCCCTTGGTTAAATAGTTTATGGAACGGTTCTTTCGTCGGTACAACACCGATATCATATAAAAACTTGTGCCAAAACCGAGCATACAATAAATGAAGAACCGCATGCTCTGCCCCACCGACATAAATATCAACAGGTAACCATTGCTTTAATGCTTCTGGGTCGGCTAATGCTTCATCATTGTGTGGGTCAATAAAACGTAAGAAATACCAACTACTACCTGCCCACTGTGGCATTGTATTTGTTTCGCGTCGGCCTTTTTTTCCTGTTTCAGGGTCTGTCACATAAATCCAATCACTATTAGCTAGAGGTGATTCACCAGTGCCAGATGGTTTAAATTCATCCATCTCAGGTAATTGTAAGGGTAAATCTTCATCAGGTACAGCTGTCATCGTACCATCTTCCCAATGGATAATTGGAATCGGTTCGCCCCAATATCGTTGACGGGAAAACAACCAATCACGTAAACGATAACTTACTTTTTTCTTACCTCTATCATTTTCTTCTAACCATTCAATCATCTTGTCAATCGCTTCTTCATTGTTTAAGCCATTTAAAAAGTCAGAATTAACATGAGGACCATCACCAGTGTATGCTTCTTTAGAAACATCCCCACCCGAGACAACTTCAACAATATCAAGGTCAAATTGTTTGGCAAACTCATAATCACGCTCATCATGGGCCGGAACCGCCATAATTGCTCCTGTTCCGTAAGTAATTAATACATAGTCAGCGATCCAAATAGGTATTTTTTTGTTATTAACTGGGTTAATCGCATAAGCTCCGGTAAAGACCCCGGTTTTTTCCTTCGCTAAATCGGTTCGTTCTAAATCAGATTTAGATTCGACTTCCTTAATATAAGTTTCAACAGCAGACTTTTGTTCTACAGTCGTAATCTTTTCAACGAAGGGATGCTCTGGTGCAAGGACTGCATATGTCGCACCGAATAATGTATCTGGACGGGTTGTAAAGACAGTGAACGTTTCATCGTGGCCGTCAATTTCGAAAATAACATCAGCACCTTCAGAACGTCCAATCCAATTACGTTGCATATCTTTAATACTTTCTGGCCAATCGAGCTCTTCTAAATCTTCAAGTAAACGATCAGCATATTTCGTAATACGTAACATCCACTGTTTCATCGGTTTACGAACGACAGGGTGTCCGCCACGTTCACTTTTTCCATCGATGACTTCTTCGTTCGCGAGGACTGTTCCTAAGGCAGGGCACCAGTTAACAGGTACTTCATCGATATATGCGAGATCATGTTCATACAACTTTTTAAAAATCCATTGTGTCCATTTGTAATATTTAGGATCTGTCGTATCTATTTCTCTATCCCAGTCGTAGGAAAAACCTAGAGACTTTAATTGTCGTTTTAATGTTGCGATATTTTTTTGGGTAAATTCAGCCGGACTATTTCCCGTTTCGAGGGCATATTGTTCAGCGGGCAAGCCAAAGGCATCCCAGCCCATCGGATGTAATACTTCATAACCTTGCATACGTTTCATGCGGGAAAAAATATCTGTTGCCGTATAGCCAACCGGATGACCGACGTGCAAACCTGACCCTGATGGATAAGGGAACATATCAAGGGCATATACTTTTTCTTTTTCGGAAAATGTATCTGTTTTAAAGGTTTTGTTTTCTCGCCAAAACTTTTGCCATTTTTTCTCAATTGTTTGATGATCGTATGACATTATTTTTCCTCCTAAACAAAATATGTTACCAAATAAAAAAAGCTACCCATCCCATAGGGACGAGAAGCCAAATTTCCCGCGGTACCACCCAACTTAACGTAAAATACGTTCACTTAACTCCTTAACGCGGAAAACGGCAAAGAATACTTTTATTCTCCTTTGCGACGATAAAGGGGAGTTCACAATCGTTCAAGGGCAATTTGCACCACCCATTGCCTCTCTATTGCTTGATCGTATCGCTACTATTCCTTTATAAAGTCGTTAACTATATTACGGTACTTGCATTTTAATGAATCGGACTTAAGTTGTCAAGAAAGAGCCAATATTTACAGACGAATTTTTGTCTAAAACGACTTATTCTTCCTTATGAAAAATTGTTTCAAACAAACACGTTCTTTTATTTACGAGTATTTCCTTTCGTGCTACACTTAGAACGAACGGAATTAATCATAAGGAGTAACGAACATGTCACTAAAAGGAATTATTAATTATTCACATTATTTAATTGAAAATTGTGTTGACAAAGGTGAGACAGTTATCGATGCAACGTGTGGTAACGGACATGATACATTATTTTTAAGCAAACTTGTTGATGACGATGGTCACGTATTCGCCTTTGACATCCAAAAACAAGCGATTGAAACGACTCGACATTTATTAGAACAACAAAATCGCACGAATGTTACATTAATTTTAGATAATCATGCAAACATAGATCAGTATATTCAAGTAGACGATGAAATTAGTGCAGCAATTTTTAATTTAGGTTATTTACCGCGAAGTGATAAAACAGTTATTACAGAAGGCGAAACGACGATTGCGGCACTAGAAGAAATTTTAGTTCGCTTAAAACAAAAAGGAATTATCGTTCTTGTCGTCTACCACGGTCATGATGGCGGTGAAGAGGAAAAGGAAACGATTTTAAAATATGTCGTCCGTCTTGATCAAAAAAAATATAATGTTTTGAAGTATGGATTTATTAATCAAAGAAATAACCCACCCTTTATTATTGCGATTGAGAAAAAGTAATTTACTTAATTATTTACTTGTAATATAGGAGGCAAACAATGATTCATCATTATCAAAATAAATTACCTGATATTCATAAAACGGTTTTTATAGCTAAGGATGCGACAATCATTGGTGATGTTACGATCGATGAATATTCAAGCATTTGGTTTAAAACAGTTATTCGTGGAGATGTTGCGCCAACTCGAATTGGTAAACGAGTGAACATTCAAGATCTCTCCCTTATCCATCAAAGTCCAAATTTACCTGTGACAATTGAAGATGACGTGACAATTGGCCATCAAGTGACGATTCATGCCGCGACGATTCGACATCACGCACTCATCGGTATGGGTTCAATCATCTTAGATGGTGCCGAAATTGGCGAACATGCATACATTGGGGCGGGTAGTCTCATCCCGCCGGGTAAAAAAATTCCCCCACATACATTAGCCTTTGGACGTCCAGCGAAAGTCGTTCGCGAACTAACGGAAAAAGATTATGAAGAAATGAAACGGATTCGTAAATCTTATTTTGATAAATGTTTATATTATAAACAACATACATCCCTCGGTTTAGATATTTAATTAAAAAGTCATGTGAGCAGTCGTTAACTGGCCACATGACTCTTTTTTATTGTAAAACGTCTTGAAGTGCTGCGACTTTATCTGTTTTTTCCCACGTGAATGTCTCTTCCGTACGACCAAAATGGCCATAAACTGCTGTTCGTTTATAAATAGGCCGTTGCAAATCGAGCATTTTTATAATGCCTGCCGGTCGCAGATCAAAGATTGACCGAACAGCTTGTACTAATTCAGCTTCATTTACTTTACCTGTATCGAACGTATTAATCGAAATCGACACAGGCTCGGCAACACCGATCGCATAAGCGAGCTGCACTTCGCATGATTTTGCAAGGTTAGCCGCAACGATGTTTTTTGCAATATAACGTGCTGCATAAGCTGCAGAACGGTCAACTTTTGTCGGATCTTTACCACTAAACGCTCCCCCGCCGTGCCTAGCATAACCGCCATACGTATCGACAATAATTTTGCGCCCCGTCAACCCGACATCACCTTGTGGACCACCGATGACAAAGCGTCCTGTTGGATTAATAAAGTATTTTGTCTTTGCATCGAGTAAATTATTAGGAATAATCGGCTTAACGACATGTTCGATTATATCTTGTTCAATTTGTTCAATGGTTGCATCTTCATGATGTTGTGTGGAAATAACGATTGTATCTATACGAACAGGTTCATTGTTTTCATCGTATTCAACCGTTACTTGTGTTTTTCCATCTGGTCGTAAATAGGGCACAACGTTTTGCTTGCGCACGTCACTAAGCCGCTTCGCCAGTCGATGGGATAAAGCAATTGGCAACGGCATATATTCTTCCGTCTCATCACAAGCAAAACCGAACATTAATCCTTGGTCACCTGCTCCTAAATTTAACGGCTCATCTGTTAACCCTTGACGGACTTCGAACGATTCATCAACACCTGTAGCAATATCTGCCGATTGTTCATCGATAGCTGTTAAAACAGCACACGTATCAGCATCAAACCCATACTTCGCCCGTGTATAACCGATCTCTTCAATCGTTTGTCTAACGACTTTAGGAATATCGACATACGTATTTGTCGTAATCTCTCCAGCAACGAGAACGAGCCCAGTCGTTACCGTTGTCTCACAAGCAACACGTGCAGTTGGATCATTTTTCAAAATTTCATCTAAAATGGCATCAGAAATCTGATCACTCATTTTATCCGGATGTCCTTCCGTCACAGATTCTGATGTAAATAACCGACGATTTGTCTGCATGAAAATATCTCCTTTGTCTATCTATTAAGTTTAATTTATTAACGCTCTTTTACTTTTTTAAAACAAAAAATCCTTCCCTAATTCATGAGGAAAGGATGCCGTCAATCACTCTTATTGTTCAAGGCATTGCCTTGCATCAGGTGGGCACCTTTTCACTCATATGTAGTGATGGTTGCTGGGCTTCATCGGGGCTGTCCCTCCGCCAACTCTTAATAAGAGAGCGTCTATTGAAGCAATCGTAACGAAAGGATTCCCATCTGTCAACTTTATACGTTTATTAACAAATTTTAACGTTTTGTGAACTTGTTTTTTAATAGTATGGACTAATTAATGAGTTATGTTATACTAAAATCATAATTAATCATTTATATTTATGGGAGATTGAATTCCCAAGCAAAATATTATGAAAAAGGCAGGTATACCATGGTACAAACATCTTTTTTAAAAGAACTTTTAGCACACGAAAACATCCACAACAATTTATCTGTTCCAAAGTTAGTGGAAAAAATTTTATGTCTAAATGAAGGCACATTATCTGCAACAGGTGCGATCCGTACAGCTACAGGTGAATATACTGGTCGTTCACCGAAGGATCGTTTCATCGTAAAAGATGATGTTTCTGAAGATCTCGTTGATTGGGGACAAGTGAACAAACCAATTGATGAGGCATCTTTCCAGCGACTTTACGAAAAAGTAACTAATTATCTTAAAGAACAAGAAGAACTATTTTCGTTTAAAGGATTTGCTGGAGCAGATGAAAAATACCGACTACCTGTTCAAGTGATCAATGAGTATGCTTGGCAAAACTTATTTGCCCATCAAATGCTCATCCGACCAACGGCTGACGAGTTGGAAAACCATGAAACACAATTCACTGTTTTATCTGCACCAACTGTTAAAGCAGATCCAGAAGTCGATGGAACAAACTCGGAAACATTTATTATCATTTCATTTAAAGAGCGTGTCGTCCTCATCGGCGGAACAGAATATGCAGGGGAAATTAAGAAGTCTGTATTTTCCATTATGAACTATTTATTACCGCAGCAAGACGTCTTATCAATGCACTGTTCAGCAAACGTTGGTCAAGAAGGTGATGTCGCCTTATTTTTCGGTTTATCAGGAACTGGAAAAACAACCCTTTCAGCAGATCCTTACCGTCGTCTCATCGGTGATGATGAACACGGTTGGAGTCCAAATGGCGTCTTTAATATCGAAGGTGGTTGTTACGCGAAGACAATTAACTTATCAGCGGAAAAAGAACCACAAATTTATGATGCGATTCGTTTTGGTTCTATTTTAGAAAATGTTATTTTAGATGACAATACACGTGTTCCGGATTATGATGATGTTTCATTAACCGAAAATACACGAGCAGCCTATCCGATTGAAAACATTGATAATATCGTATCACCAAGTGTTGCTGGTCATCCAAATGCGATTATTTTCTTAACAGCTGATGCGTCTGGAACATTACCACCGATCAGTAAGTTAACGAAAGAACAAGCGATGTATCATTTCTTAAGTGGTTATACGAGTAAGTTAGCTGGTACGGAGCGCGGAATTACTGAACCTGAAGCGACCTTTTCTGCTTGCTTTGGTGCACCATTTTTACCGTTAAGCCCATCTACATATGCAGAAATGCTCGGGCAAAAAATTGATCAATTTAATACGAACGTATTTTTAGTTAACACAGGTTGGACAGGTGGCCCTTATGGCGTCGGCGAACGTATGGAGCTCGCATATACACGAGCAATGATTCGCGCCGCTTTAGAAGGCGAGTTAAACGCTGTAGAAACGACAACTGATGAAGTTTTCGGACTTTCTATTCCAACACAAGTACCGGGTGTACCTGATGAAGTGCTCATCCCACGTAACACTTGGGAAGATAAGGACGCTTATGATGAAACAGCGAAAAAACTAGCAATGGAGTTTCACAATAACTTTGCTAAATTTAAAGATGTTAGTGAAGCAATCCAACAAGCAGGACCTGTTCATAAAGAATAATATGTAACCTTTTAAATGACCGATCTCTCATAGGAGAGGTCGGTTTTTTTGTATCCTTTTCTCTTCTCTTTCCGATTCACATCTCCCGCCTATACCGCATAAACTATTTCAGTTAAAAAACATTTTACGAAAGGAATGGCATAAGTGAAAAGTACCGTAAAACAGTTCGTTTTATTTATTTCATTATTGGCAGTGTTGTTATTAACAGCTTGTCAGGAGACAAGTGATGATGAAATGATTCCTGTTGAGCTCGCTGAAGTTACCCGCTCCGTTTTCTATGCCCCACAATACCTCGCAATTGAGTTAGGCTTTTTTGCTGACGAAGGATTAGATGTAGAACTAACAACGACGTGGGGTGGCGACAAAACGATGACAGCACTTTTATCCGATAATGCTGATGTTGCGCTTGTCGGTGCCGAAACGTCTATTTACGTTTATGCTCAAGAGGCGAAGGATTATGCCGTAAATTTTGCCCAGTTAACCCAAACAGATGGAACCTTTTTAGTTGCTAAGGAAGCGCATGACAACTTTTCTTGGAATGATGTCGAAGGTAAATCATTTTTAGGGCAACGAAAAGGTGGCATGCCGCAAATGGTCGGTGAATTTGTTTTGAAAAAACATGATATTGACCCACACGGTGATCTAGACTTAGAACAAGGCGTTGATTTTGCAAATATTCCAGGAGCTTTCGTTTCCGGTGATTATGAATACGTTCAACTGTTTGAACCAACAGCAAGTACGATGGAAAAAGAAGGTGCCGGTCATGTCATCGCATCGTTTGGTGAAGAGTCGGGCTTAGTTCCTTACACGGTCTTTATGGCGAAACAAAGCTTTCTCGAAGATAATCCTGATACAGTTATGAAGTTCACAAAAGCAATTTACGAAGCGCAAAAATGGCTTCAAGAAAATTCTAGTGAAGAGGTAGCGAAAGCATTAGCACCCTTTTTCGACGATACAGAACTCGATATGCTAGCCGCTTCTGTTGAACGTTATAAAAACCAAGACTCTTATGCAAAAACACCGATTTTCAGTGAGGAAGGTTGGGAAAATTTAAAAGCAATAATGGATGAAGCTGGTGAACTTCCAGAAGACGTTCCGTTCGCTGATGTCGTTAACAATGATTTTGCTAAAAAGGTTATTGAAGACTAAGGGGGAGCTATTGTGGCATTTTTGTCATTAAAGGATATAACACATTACTATTTTTCGAAACAAGGGATGACAAAAGCATTAGCAGACATTACGTTTTCAATTGATGAAGGTGAATTTGTGTCGATTTTAGGACCTAGTGGCTGTGGTAAGTCAACAATATTATCGATCATCGCTGGCATCGTCGAACAAACAAAGGGTGATGTTTTCATTAATGGGCAACCTATCCAACAAGAAAATTTACAAATCGGTTATATGTTGCAACAAGATTATTTATTTCCGTGGAAAACAATCATGGAAAATATATTAATCGGGCCAAAAGTAAGAGGTACAATTCATACAACAACAGAAGAAACTGGCCTTGAATTGTTAAAGGAAGTCGGGATTCCCCATGTAGCAAAGGATTATCCTGATGCTCTTTCTGGTGGTATGCGGCAACGGGTTGCTTTTGTACGAACGTTTATTGATGATCCACAAATTTTATTATTAGATGAACCCTTTTCTGCTTTAGATTATTTAACGAAACTTAAATTAGAAGATCTCGTTTTTTCGTTATTAAAAAAATACCGTAAAACGGCTATTTTAGTCACTCACGATATAAGTGAAGCGATTGCGATGAGTGATCGAATTTTCGTCATGGAAACAAATCCCGGAACATTAGCTAAACAATTTGATGTCCCTGAACAGTTGCGTGAAGAACGTCCCTTTCTCGTTCGTCGTCAACCAGGTTATCAAGAGCTTTTCGATCAAATTTGGCATGAATTAAATAAACATGAACAAACGTTTATTGATGTTAAGGTGGTGAAGGAAAATGAAGGATAATGATTTTTTTCAACAATATAAAGATCGACTCAAACATGAAAAGAAAATCGTTCTCTTGTGGCAAATTATTATTTTTATAAGTACGTTTTCACTGTGGGAATATGCTAGTCGTATGCATTGGATCGATCCGCTCATTTTCAGTTCACCATCAAGGGTCGTCAGTTTACTTTGGGAAAAATTTGCCGATGGATCGATGTTTCTCCATCTACAAGTAACGTTGTTTGAAACCGTTTTAGGATTTATTATCGGTACTGTATCCGGCATCATTATCGCGACAGTTTTATGGTCGTCAAAGCGCCTTGCGAACATTTTAGACCCGTATTTAGTCATTTTAAATGCGATGCCGAAAGTCGCCTTAGGACCGATCATAATCGTTGCTCTTGGGCCCGGCTATTTTTCAATTATCGCTATGGGAGCAATCGTTTCAGTTATTATAACGACTATTGTCGTCTACTCCGCCTTTAGAGAAGTTGACCCGAATTTTGAAAAAGTATTAAAAAGTTTTGGGGCAACGAGGTGGCAATGTTTTACAGAAGCGATTTTCCCAGCAACATTACCGACGATGATCTCAACATTAAAGGTAAACGTCGGCTTATCATGGGTTGGAGTAATTGTTGGAGAATTTCTCGTCTCAAAACATGGATTAGGCTATTTAATTATTTACGGCTTCCAAGTATTCGATTTCACCCTCGTCATGGCAAGTTTAATTTTAATTGCCCTTTGTGCAGCAATTATGTATAAACTCGTTGAAGAACTTGAACGACAATTAATTAAATAACTAATTTGACCGAGCAAACCCCGCCGAAAGTTATTGAACTGGCGGGGTTTTCATTTTGCGTTAAATATCCTATGATTTCGTTCTAAATTTTAGTGATTAACTACTTTGCGTTAAAAAATCCCGTCATTTCGTCCAATGATTTTACGTTAATGCAATTTAGGATCGTCAAGAACACCCATGGAATGAATATTTTCCTTCGTCGTATCATCGCCTAACTTATAAATCATTTGTAACGCTTCCTCCATGGCCGAATCATAATCATCGTTTGATTGATCATGGTGATACGGTACAATTGGAATATGGGCTCTTACAAAACTTCGTAAATTAGCATTATCCATTGAGTCGAATTTATTTCGTAATTGACGAGCTTCTGCATCAGTTGCATAAATAATAAAATCATCATTGTTTTGATAGCGAATTTGACTAACCTCACCGGTTGTTAGACTGACGTAATACTTTTTCTTCTCCATAAAAACACCTCCTCTAAAATAGCGTGCGTTATTTCAGAGAAGGTATGTAAATAAATTAACGATTATCGATTTTTTCTGGATATAAATCGTGATTTAGCAGCCGATGCTCCGCCATTTTTTCATATTTTGTCCCAGGTTTACCATAGTTACAATACGGATCAATTGAAATACCACCGCGCGGTAAAAATTTACCCCACACTTCAATGTAGCGTGGATCAAGTAATTTAATTAAATCATCCATAATGGTATTCATACTATCTTCATGAAATCCACCATAGTTACGATAACTGAATAAGTACAATTTTAATGACTTACTTTCAACCATTTTTTTATCGGGAATATAACTAATATAAATAGTTGCAAAGTCAGGTTGATTCGTCACCGGACACATCGTTGTAAATTCAGGACAATTAAATTTAACGAAATAATCCCGCTCAATATATTCATTCGGAAACGATTCTAAAACATCTGGATTGTACGTAAAGGAATACGGAACATTTTGGTTGCCTAATAACGTAATGTCTTCATATTTTTTATCATTTTTTTCTGTCATCGTTATCACTCTCCGCAATTGTTTTTAAGCGATGGCGCATTAATTTATTTGAAACGTTACGGGGTAATTCAGCAACGAAAATATATTTTTTCGGTAATTTATAGGCGGCTAAATGTTGTTTCGCATATTCGGTAATTGTTTTCTCTGTTAATGCCGGGTCATTTTTCACAATAAAAGCAACTGGCACTTCTCCCCAGGTCGAATCTGTTTTCCCGACGACACCGACATCTTTTATACCGGGAAGTTTTGCTAAAGTATGTTCGATTTCTGTTGGATAAATATTTTCCCCGCCAGAAATAATTAAATCATGGCGCCTGTCAACGACATATAAAAACCCTTCATCATCAACGTAACCTAAATCTCCCGTCGCTAACCAGCCCTTTTGAAAAGATTCATTGTTTGCTTGTTCATTTTTGTAATACTCCTTCGTTACCATTGGACCTTTAACGAAAATTTCCCCGATCCCTTCTTCGTTTGCACAACTAATTTTTAATTGAGCGGGTACTAACGGTTTGCCTGATGAACCGAGTTTTTGTAAAGCGTCACTTGGACTTAAAGTAACGATTTGTGATGATGTTTCGGTCATACCATAGGATTGAAAAACAGGTATATTTTTTTGCTTCGCATGTTCTAACGTATGTAAAGGACATGCACCGCCGCCGAGTAGCATACACCGGAAAGTACTTGGATATTGACGTTGATCAATCGTCGTTAATAAACGTTCTAACATAACGGTAACAACAGAAACAATCGTAACACCTTTTTCGATAATCGCTTCATGAACTAATTGTTCGGAAAAATTGTCTAATAAATAAAGCGGCATGCCATAAATAACACTCCGCATGCAAATTGAAAAGCCACTTACATGAAAAATCGGTAACATACAAAGCCATTTATCTGTCTTATTTATCCCAAGATTTAACGCTGAGCCAATCGCACTAAACCAATGATTACCATATGTATGTACGACTCCTTTAGGCTTTCCAGTTGTGCCTGATGTGTACATAATTGTGAACGGATCATCTAAATAAATATCTTCTTTTAAAGAAACATCTTTAGGCAGTAATTGCTCAACGGCAGAAAAAGTGTACGTGGCTATATTAAGATCCATTTCAGTAAAATGTGTATATAGCTCATCACTTACTAATACGAATTCAACGTGAGCATCTTGTAGTTGGTACAACAATTCGGTCGCTGTTAGCCGACGATTAAGCATAACGATTACAGCACCTAAGTAACTAAGCGCATGAATCGTAACGATCATCTGGCGTTCGTTATCCGAAAACAAGCCAACGTGCATCCCTTTTTTAATGCCAAGGCGAGCGAGTTTTTTTGCGTAATTTTTACTCAATTTCTCAAGCGTTGAAAAGGTCGTTATGTCACCATTTGCTAATTCAATCGCTACTTTTTCCGGTGCTATATTCGCTTGTTTCGTTAACCAATGTGGAATAACTGTCACTTCACTAAACCCCTTATTTTAAAAATAATCCATGAAGAGAAAAATCTTTGCCAAGTAGCAAAGATTTTTCAGACAATCCTTTTACGGGAAACGTGGAAACTGATCGAAATCAGGTTTGCGTTTTTCTTTAAACGCATCACGGCCCTCTTTCGCTTCATCGGTCGTATAGTAAAGTAATGTTGCATCGCCACCCATTTGTTGCAAACCAGCAAGACCATCCGTCGCTGCGTTAAAGGATGCCTTTAGGAAACGAATCGCTGTTGGTGATTTTTCCAAAATTTCTTCACACCATTTAACCGTTTCCGCTTCAAGTTGTTCTAGCGGGACAACTTTGTTAACCATACCCATTTCATAAGCCTCTTCAGCGTTATATTGACGGCATAAATACCAAATTTCTCTCGCTCGTTTTTGCCCGACCATTTCTGCGAGTAGACCTGCTCCATAACCAGCATCAAAACTACCAACCTTTGGTCCCGTTTGGCCGAAAATAGCATTATCCGCAGCAATCGTTAAATCGCTGACGATATGTAAAACGTGTCCCCCACCGATAGCATACCCTGCAACCATTGCGATAACCGGCTTTGGAATCGTACGAATGAGTCGCTGTAAATCTAACACATTTAGACGTGGAATGTGATCATCACCGACATAACCACCATGACCGCGAACAGATTGGTCACCACCGGAACAAAAGGCTTTATCCCCTGCACCTGTTAAAATAATGACACCGACGGATGAATCATCGCGCGCATCAGCGAACGCATCGATTAATTCATTAACGGTTAATGGTGTAAAAGCATTACGTTTTTCTGGACGGTTAATCGTCACTTTAGCGATCCCATTATATTTTTCATAAATAATTTCTTCATAATCTCTAACTTTCTCCCACTTAACTGTCATAGGTACCCTCCTAAATATAATTGTTTTTATTTGTTTGGATAAATGTTGTTACTTCATCATAAAATTGTTCCGGTCGTTCAAGATGAACCGTATGACCGGCATGTTCAATAACTTTTAATGTTGCTTTCGGTAAATATTGTTCCATCTGTTCGTTTAAGTGAACAAATTTCTCATCTTGTTTACCAACTATTAATAATACATGACGTTGCAGTGATTGTAAATCATTCCATAAAGATGGTTGTTGCCCTGTTCCCATGTAAAAGAGTGACTCACTAAGCCCTGCTGGCGATTGACTAAGTCTTTCCTTACGAATCGTTGCTTGTACATCCTTTGGCAGTTGCTTTTGAGTAGTGAATAAAGGGATGTTTTCCCAAAAATCGATAAAGGATTTCAGCCCATCACTTTTTAATCGTTCGATTAGCTGCCGATCACTTTGGCGTCGCTTTGCCCGGTCAACATGTGATGCTAAACCCGGTGATGCACTTTCTAATGTTAACGTTAATACTGTTTCCGGATAGGTTAAAGCATACGCTAAAGCTGTGCGCCCCCCCATTGAATAACCTACAAAATGGGCTCGTTTAATCATTAACTGCTGTAAAACCTCTCGCAAATCATCAACGACCATTTCCATCGTTCGCGGTCTATTTGTTACTGTTTCTCCATGGCCGGGTAAATCAATTGTTATGACTTGAAAACGATCTTGCCATTTATGGGCGAATGTTTTCCACGTTTGTTTTGAGCCGGTAAAGCCATGGAGTAAAATAAGGGCTTCACCTTCTCCCTGCATCGTATAAGCATAAGTCGCTCCATTGACATCAATAAACAAAGGGCTCACTCCCTTTGCAATAAATCATTAGTAATGTTGTCCCATTTTTCCCGATGCCAAGAAACATTTTCCGTACGATCTGTGACAACTTCAATAACTGACAAACCTTTACGGGCATAACTGTCCGAAAGTTTTTGTTGTAAATCGGCTATATTTTTGGCGCGGGTGAAATGTCCCCCATACATATTTACAGCAGGAGCAAAATCGATGCCTACCGGCGTTCCGAAAAGCTTTTCAAAATATTTCGGTTCCTTCGCTTGTGATAAAAAGGAAAATATTCCCCCGCCATCATTGTTGATGAGTAAAATCGTTATATCAATGTCATAATGTTTTGCTGCTAACAAACCGTTTAAATCATGGTAAAACGATAAATCTCCTATAATAAGCGTTACCCGTTTTCCACAAGCCGCTGCACCTAGAGCACTTGATGTTACACCATCAATACCGTTAACGCCACGATTGTTTAACATCGTCAACGATTTGTCCGACGGTTTTAAAAAGGTGTCTAAATCCCTTACGGCCATACTGTTGCCAATATATAAGTAACTTTCATTAGGAATAACTTCAAGTAAACGACGGACGGCTTCACCTTCTGTTAGCTCGTGCTCTGTTTCAGTAAACAAGTGGGATTGAGCTATTTTTTCACTTGCTTGCCATAGGTTTAACCAACTATTTGGCGCCTGTTGAAAAGTATTTTCTGTTGCTTTAAGCAAGTCATGACACAATTGTCGTCCGTTTGCATAAACGACATGGGCTATTTTTTCCGTCGGCTGACGATATCCCGCATAATCTTCAATAATTATTTGTGGGACATCTTTATGTTGTTCTAAGTAAAATAAAAACATTTTTGAAACGGGCATCGCCCCGAAGCGAAGAATGAATTCAGGCTTTAAGCGCTCACGCACCGTTTCATCTCGCAAAATGGCATCATACATCGTTATTATATGGGATTTATCATGGGATCCCGTACGTAGTTGTGAGAGCGGATCGGCTAATATCGGAATATTCCACCTAGCGGCAAGCTCACTTATCGGCTGCGCTAATAGGAAATCCCGTTGTGGACCGACGACAAAAACTCCTCGTTTTTTATCGTTCATTAACTGAACAATGGCTTGCAACTGCTCATCATTAAGCCGCTTCTCTCCACCCATTATAAAAGGTAATTGTTTCGTATCCCTTGCTTGGGCTTGTAATATTTCTCCTAAACCATCAATCGAAAAATCGGGCATAAGGGGCTCGCGAAATGGGAAATTTAAATGAACAGGCCCGGGATTATTACTCGTTGCTTCCGTCATCGCTAACATTGCCGTGCGTCGCACATCTGCTAATGCCCGCTCACTACTTTCTGGCAATAACATTTCTTTAAACCATTTTACATAATTACCGTACATTTTTATTTGATCTATGGCTTGTGGTGCTCCAATATCGCGCAGTTCATGAGGCCGGTCAGTCGTTAACACGAGTAGTGGAATACGATTATGATACGCTTCAACGATTGCTGGGTAGTAGTTTACTGCCGCTGTTCCGGAAGTACAGACGAGTGCGACCGGTCGGTTTGTTCGCTGGGCCATCCCTAAAGCGAAAAATGCTGCAGATCGTTCATCAATAATCACCCACTCTTGCAATGATTTATGTTCACATATCGTCACCGCTAACGGTGTTGACCGTGACCCTGGTGAAATGACAACATCTGTTAAACCCTTTGCCACGAGTGCATCAACAAAGTTGACGACGTAATGAGTTAATTGTTTAGTATACGTCATAGTTCCCCTCCAACACGTTTAACATCGGTAAAAATTTTACCCCTGTTTCTTCATATTCTTCATCAATATTTGAATCACCCATTACACCACATCCAGCAAATAACGAAACAATATTTTGCTGAATGAGCCCTGAACGAATAGCAACAGCAAATTCACCATTATTTTGGTGATCAAGCCAACCAACTGGTGCCCCAAACCAGCCGCGATCAAAGGATTCATGCTCACGAATAAAGGCGAGGGCTTTATCCCGTGGCACACCACCTAATGCTGGAGTTGGGTGTAAAGCTTTAACAATATTAAAAATTGATCGTCCCTCTTTTAACGTCGCTGTTACTGGTGTATATAAATGGTGTAAATTTTTCAACGTTTTTACAGTCGGTGTTTGCGGAATGTTAACGTTATTACAATAAGGTGAGATCGCTTCATTTATCATTTGGACGACATGATCATGTTCTAGGCGATTTTTCGGATCATTAAATAAGCCATCTCGTTTTTGCTCATCTTCATCTGCCGTTTTCCCGCGTGGTGCAGTGCCTGCTAAACAAGTTGATAAGACATCTTCCCCAGTCACCCGGACTAATCGTTCAGGTGTTGCGCCAACGAAACAGTTTTCATCACGTTCGATGGCGAAAATATAACTCGTCGGTTGTGTTTTTAATAGCCCTTCTAAAATTGAACCAATATGTGGGGCGCCATTTAATGACACACGAAGTTCCCGTGCTAAGACGATTTTCTCAGCCCGTTCATTATTTATTTCATCAATTGCTTGTTGAACACTTTGTTTCCACTCAGCGACTGCCTGCTCTTCTTTTTTAACGACCTGACTATTAGCTTCATCATTGATGCAAGGTTTTTGTAAAAAGTTTGCACCTTGTTCATGGATGGCTTTTAAAGATTTGTTAAGATGCTCTTCTTCTATAAAAACATTCGTCGTTAAAAACTGTTGGTCCTGATCAATGGTTAGCATCACTTTAGGTACGATTAATTGACTATTAGGAAATAGTTGCCACATGTTTTCCGTGTCTCTTTGCGGATCGAACGACATACCACCTAGAGCAACAAGTCCTGTACCTGCTTGGGAAAACTCGTTAAAAATAATCGATTCACTTTTTATGTTTGACCATTTTGTTTCTGTCGTATGAAATCGGTTATTCGTTGCCGAAATTTCATACGCCACCCCTACTCCGACAATGTAAAAACTTGCCTGTGGTTCACCCCAAAACGATCGATTGCTTCCGATACTTTTAGCATGATTGAAAAAATCGAGTGCCGACATTTTTTCTGTTACCGTTAATTGACGGGTATAACTCGTTAAACGTCCAACGAGATTAGTCGTAATTTTATCGTCTATATGAAACGTTTGTCGCTCATTACTACGTTTTTCAATAGGAATCATTTCCTAAAACCTCCGATATCTTTTGTGCAATTAACACATCATATATATATTATGCTCTTTTAAAACGTTTCTCAAGAAAAGCCTGCTAAAAACAACGTCCTTTAAAACCTTTTTTTGTATTATCGTTCATCATTGACACATTTCTTAGATTTACTTACACTTAAAGTGCACTGTATTTTTCCAGGAGGAGAACGTCTATGTCAACAAACATACGTGAAGCTTTAGATGAAAGAGATGGCTTTCAAGTGTGGTGGCGACTACTTAGACCCCATACATTAACAGCTTCTTTCGTACCAGTATTTATTGGAACGATGTTAGCCTATATCGATCAATCGATTCATTGGCCATTGTTTGCGGCGATGTTAATTGCTTCAATGCTCATTCAAGCGGCAACAAATATGTTTAATGAATATTACGATTATAAACTCGGATTAGATAATGAGGAGTCTGTCGGCATTGGTGGGACAATTGTTCGTGATGGAGTTGCTCCAAAAACTGTTTTAAATTTAGCTCTAACCTTTTTTGCTATCGCTATAATACTCGGTATTTATATTTGTATCGCATCAAGTTGGTGGATCGCTGTTATCGGTGCGATTAGTATGTTGTTCGGTTATTTATATACGGGTGGGCCTATACCGATTGCTTATACGCCATTTGGCGAACTTTTTTCCGGCTTTTTCATGGGAACAGTAATTATCGGTATTAGTTACTATATCCAAACATTAACGATTACGAGTTCTGTTATTTGGATATCTATTCCAGTAGCAATTTTCATCGGGGCTATTTTATTATCGAACAACATTCGGGACCGGGAAAATGATGAAAAAAGTGGCCGCCGAACAATTGCTATTTTGCTCGGTCATAAGCGAGCCGTCGTTTTTCTAGCCCTTATGTTTACTACTGCATATTTACTGACATTCATTTTTATTTTGATCGGCCTGTTGCCCGTACACTCAGTCATTGCGTTTGTTAGTATTAAAAAAGCGATTAGTGTTATTAACGGATTTCGGGGCAAAACAAAACCATTAGAAATGATGCCAGCAATGGTTGCAACCGGGCAGACGAATACGATTTACGGATTTTTATTAGGCATATCATTACTCGCTAGTCGTTTCATTTAGTCATTAAGAAAGGTGGTTATTTTTTTGCAAACGGAACATACACTTTTACAATCGTTAGGTATTGAAATTGTTTCATTAGAAAAAGAAAAAGTCGTTATGACGATGCCTGTTGATCATCGAACACACCAGCCAGCTGGTTTTTTACACGGTGGAGCAAGTGTTGCCTTAGCGGAAACGGCTGCAAGTGTTGGTGCTTATTTACATATTGATCCAGAGTCTTACAACGTTTTTGGCATTGAAATAAATGCTAATCATGTGAAAAGTAAACGCGAAGGAACAGTGACAGCGATTGCTAAACCACATCATATCGGCCGAACGACAATGGTTTGGGAAATTAAAATTGTCGATGAAGTAGAACAACTTATTTGCATTTCCCGTTGTACAATCGGGGTTGTTCCAAAAAGAAAATAATTTTTTATTTGAACCTATGGTGACGCTACGAGCTACAAAACATACGGCCACGTTCCTGCAGAGTACGTTCGTTTTAGTGGAAACTGAAAATACATTACGAGGGAGATTTTCATGTGTTTAATTAATTTTCAATGGCAAACCCATCCGAACTATCCATTGATTGTCGCAGCAAATCGTGATGAATTTTACGATCGTCCAACAGCTGCGGCTCATTTTTGGTCAGACGATCCCTTTATTTTAGCTGGTCGTGATCTTTTAGAAAAAGGAACATGGCTTGGCATCACAACGAACGGACGTTTTGCCGCCTTAACAAATTATCGCGATCCGAAAACGATGCATGCAACCTTTGAAAAATCCCGGGGTGACCTTGTTAAAAATTTTTTATCAAGCTCCCTTACCCCTGTACAATATTTGGATAAAATGAAGCGAATGGATGATCAATTTAACGGGTTTAATTTGCTCGTTGGAACGATTGAGCAACTTTTTTATTACAATAACATTGAACGGGAAATCATTGAAGTGATGCCGGGTACTCACAGTTTAAGTAACCATTTTTTAAATACCCCTTGGCCTAAAGTCATTCGTGGAAAAAATAAATTACAATCTATCACTAAACAGAACGAAACGATGACACCTGATCATCTTTTTCCACTGTTAACTGACCGGAAAAAAGCATCAGATCACAAATTACCGAATACAGGAGTTAGTCATAAACTTGAAAAACAACTATCCCCATTATTTATTCAAACAGAAAATTATGGGACACGCTCATCGACGATTGTTTTAATTGACAAAAGCGGACGAGTGACCTTTAGCGAGCGAACGTATAGTGCCGGTTCCATCCAAAATGAAGCATCATTTCATTTCGTTCTTTAATATATGGTACTCTTTTTCGAACTACAAATCCGTCGTTGAAATATAAAAAAGCGGTAGATTTTGTGCGAATTTTTACGATTACGCCATTGCGTGAAATAAATATAAAAAAACAGCGTTCACAAATCATCTGAACGCTGTTTTCTAATTTTTTCAGTTTTAACCTTTTTTAAGAAGCAAGTGTCGCTTGCTTTTCTTCAATCCAATGCTTCATACGCATATATAGTGGGACGAATAACATTCCAACGATAATACCTTTGACAATGTTAAACGGTAAAATTCCATAAAGAACGGCAAACCGTTTGACGCTCTCGATTTTCATCTCTTCCATCCCCATGAAGAAAGCATAAATAGGTAAAATAACTAAATAATTTAATATACTCATACTAATGGCCATTATAATTGTTCCTGTAATAAGACCAGAAACGATACTTTTAACACCTTTATATTTATGGTAAAGAATGCCAACTGGTAATATAAAGGCAATCGCTGCAATAATGTTTGCCGTTACCCCAACAGGCTCGCCTCCACCGATGATTAAATAAAGAGCATTTTTGATGAGTATGACAAATACCCCTGCCATTGGAGAAAAAATAAGGGCAGCCATTAATGCTGGCACTTCTCCAAAATCAATTTTTAAATACGGCGGTAAAAGCGGTAACGGAAATTTGAGTAGGAACAAAAGAAATGAAATCGTCCCAAACAGAGCAATAATAATAATTTTGATTAATCTTGATGATTGCATAACAATCTCCCCTTCATCTTTTATCGATTCGTATCCCGTGATGAAGGAGCGAGCGGCATTTATTGACAAACAAAAAACCCTAAAACCGACTAGGGGCTTTAGGGTATACGTCAACAAATAACATTAAAGGTACTAATGACCTTTAACCACTCTACATCTTCTCCCATCCAGACTTTAACTGTCGGTTCTGGAATCACACCAGATCAGCCACAATTCATATTGTGGGTCACGGACTAAAACATTTAAAAACGTTTATTACCGTCGGTCGGGAATCTCACCCTGCCCCGAAGATAGAACCGATATTTTATTGTATGTTTATCATAGCTTAACTGTTCAAAAAAGGCAAGACATCAACATTATTATTTTCTAAGCAGTTAATTTTTATCCTGGGTAAAATTGAATGTACGCTAACATACTGTGCAAAGATCAATACTAGACCGATATAACCTTTGGCTAAGTCTTTAATCGTATAATCTTACCTTTTAATATGTTTATTGCTAATGGCTAAACATATTCAACGTCAGAAATAAGAGCAAAGTAATAACTAAAGGATTAAGAAGCATACTTAAATCATTATTGTTTAATAATGCCCTCCACATTATAAAAACTTCAGAGAAACTAATAAAGATGTTAAAGGGTTAATTCCAACTTGTTCGCATCGATTAAATCTTTCCGCTCTATTTGATACGGACTATCCCACAAATCTATAATTGATTGAGTAGTCTGATCCCAAATAATATCAGATAATTCCCATTCATCGAGTAATTCATTATAAACATAATCGAGATTAAATAATAAATGTATCGGGTCATCAGATTCCACTTCAAAAGTTGAAATAATACGAGCGCTTGCGTACCAATCGTCTTGAATATTCATGACTTCAAAGGACTCTTCATCAAATACAGCATGAGAAAACTTAATAGTTTTTCCATCTGCTAAAATATAATCAAATAAATCTTCAACGTCATATAAAATACCCATCTCTGTATAGAAGGATTGTTCATTGTGGATATCATTTATCCATTCAATTATTTGCGCACTATACACGGTACTTAATCCAAAAAGTGTCTCTCTAATATGAGCATCATTTGTCAATATTTCTTCCTGATCTACTTTTATAACGTAACGATCTTTATCCCAAATTGTAACCTCTTCTTGAACAAAAAACGTACCGAGCTCATTTTCAAATTGAATATGAATAACATGATCTCCGGGAAAAATCGGTCCATAAAAATTATGTTTTTTATGATTATTTAAATAAATACCATTTCCTAATTTGACATCTAGATGATCATCAGTAATATTTTCAATCTCCACATAACTATTATTTAACTTCAATTGATAATTAGCGAAGAAACCATATTTTTTACCGATTAACTGAAGTTGAACAATAGCTTTCGGATCTGCTTCTTGACTATCCATTTGTTCGTATAAAGATTTTTCTATCGTTTCTAACTTATCCTCATGCTCCTGAAGATATTTAATAAAAGAATTTAAATAATGTTTATCTAATTCTTTCTCTTCGTCAGTTAAAAACAATTGTGTTATCTTTTCCGTATCGTTTTGCATAACAGCGTGGCTAAATTTCATGGCAACATTTTCATTCATTTCATCCTTTATATAAACAATAGCAATCATAGTAGTAACCATGATTGCTATGATTAAAAAGAATGTAAATTTAAATCGATTCAACAATTAATAGTTACGTCCTTCGGCAAAAATATCCCTTAAATCTTTGAGCGGATCACTGAACTTACTTTCAAGTGTCCACTTTCCATCTTGTTTGCTCATATAAATTTCTACTGGATAACTGTTTTCTCTAGTTTTTGCTTCTTTAAAAATAATATCTAATTTAGAAAAAGCATGTTCATCTGCTCCATCAACGTCAAACGTTTTTGATTGATCTAAAAACTTTTGACGATGATCTCGAAACGAATCTGATAAATCTAAACTAGAAAACATCTCATAATTTATTTCGACAACCGCTTTATCTCCTGAATTACCTTTCAACTTGACGTCTACTTCTGCCTTATCATTTAAAGCATTAATAAAATCGTCATAAAAGTTTTTAGCTACTTTACTTGGAACGTCTGTAAAAGATATATCTTCTAGGAACTTAACATAACCTTTTTTCGCTTCTTCAATTTGTTCTTCAATATCAATATTTACTAATTCTTCAAGTCCTTCTTGTTCTTTTGCAAAATAAACTGTTTCAATAAAGGATTGTAAAACTTCCGCAGGTTCATTCAATCCATCGTAAGTTTCACTATAATCGTTCATATCTATGTCGAGTGTTACTGCTTCAGCATCCATGTCTAATGTCATTGGCTCAATTTGTATTTGATAAGTTTTATCCCTTTCGACTTCAAAGGCAACTGGAAATATTTTTTGTTTCTCTGCTCCAACACTTGAATTCATCAAAAAGTCTAAATCTAATGACATGTCATGGACTGAAATAGCATCAATTTGAATATCATCATCAAATAATACGATATTTTGTTCTGGAAAAATATCGAGAGAGTTTTTTGTTTTATTTTTCACATTAAGATTAATCATAATTAGTCCGGTATTTCCCTCAGGATCAAAGCTATCAGTATTTGATGTAACGATGAATCGTGCATCCTCTATGCTAGCTTCAATCACTTTGTTTTTCCCCTTAGGTTTTGAGCTTGTTTTCTCTCCATTACAAGCTACTAAAAAAATAACACTTAATAATAATGAAATAATAATCAATAAATTCCTTTTCAATTAACTTAACCTCCAAGATTTTTTATTAAACATTATTATAGCAATACTTCTTCATTTAAAAATGAATTATTGGTAAATATTCACAAATTAATTCTTAAGGACTATCCTAATAAATTATACGAATTTTAAGCTTTTTTTATTGATTATGTGTGCTTCTAGATACAATTGAGTACGCTTTCAAATAATATGCTATAATTAGAGAAAACATCTAGGAATAATAGCTTATACTCTTTTATCAAAGGAAATAAAATAGCTACTTTGAAATAGTCGTTTAGTATGCCGTTATAATTAATTAAAATAACCTTACGTTTGTCTAGATGTTTTCATGTTACATGTACCTTTACGAAAGGTAATAATTTATGTAAAATTTAATTAAATAATAACTGAAAGGGGAAAAGTTAAATGAGTTTAAACGATTGGTTTGACAAAGGCTTAGAACCGGAACAGTATATGTCCCATCTTGATAAACATAAAGACAACTTTTACAACATTTATAATAACTTCAAGTTACCTGAGGATGATGACTTTTTTAACGCTACGAGAGAAAAGAACTTACGTGTCGTTGCGCTTGCTGAAGTTTGGTGCGGCCACTGTATGTTAGACATTCCAATTTTATTGCATATGTGCGATAAAATGGACATACCTGTTAAATTTTTACCCCGCGATGAAAACTTAGAGCTTATGGATCAATATTTAACGAACGGTAATCGCGTCATCCCTATCTTCATTTTTATTAACGAA
>Ga0079225_10000358_pt1 | contig 24407 bp, 20 predicted proteins | sample Poulit2012_FD_76344 | JGI IMG/M metagenome (GOLD analysis project Ga0079225, IMG submission 76344) | Agricultural soil microbial communities from Georgia to study Nitrogen management - Poultry litter 2012 | ecosystem: Environmental > Terrestrial > Soil > Agricultural land | place: USA: Georgia... | reverse complement strand
TCGATCTCCCGGGCGAGCGCCTCGCGCTCGGCCTCGAGCTCGAGCCGGGAGAACTTCGTCAGCCGGCGCAGCCGCAGCGCCAGGATGTACTCCGCCTGCGCCTCGGACAGGTCGAAGACGAGCATGAGGCGCTGCCGGGCGGCGTCCGCGTCGTCGGAGGAGCGGATGACCGCGATGACCTCGTCGATGTCGGCGATCGCGACGAGCAGCCCCTCGACGAGGTGGGCCCGCTCGAGCCGCTTCTCCAGCCGGTGGGCGGTGCGCCGCCGCACCACCGTGATCCGGTGGTCGACGTACACCTGGAGCAGCTCGCGCAGCCCCAGGGTCTGCGGCTGCCCGTCGACCAGGGCGACGTTGTTGATCCCGAAGGAGTCCTCCATCGGGGTGTAGCGGTAGAGCTGCTCGAGCACCGCCTCGGGGTTGAAACCGCTCTTGAGCTCGATGACCAGCCGCAGCCCGTGGGAGCGGTCGGTGTAGTCGGCGACGTCGGAGATGCCCTGGAGCTTCTTGGCGTCGACCGCCTCCTTGATCTTCTCGATCACCCGTTCCGGGCCCACGAGGTAGGGCAGCTCGGTGACGACGATGGCCCGGCGCCGCGCGGTGACGTTCTCCAGGTGGGTGGTGGCGCGGGTGCGGAAGGAGCCGCGGCCACTCGCGTAGGCGTCCCGGATACCGTCGAGCCCGACGATCTTGCCGCCGGAGGGCAGGTCCGGCCCCGGGACGAAGCGCATGAGCTCCTCGAGCGTCGCGTCCGGGTTGGCGATGAGGTGCCGCGCCGCCGCGACGACCTCCGCGAGGTTGTGCGGCGGCATGTTCGTCGCCATGCCGACGGCGATCCCGGAGGCCCCGTTGACGAGGAGGTTGGGGAAGGCCGCCGGCAGCACCGAGGGCTGGAGGAGCTGGTTGTCGTAGTTCGGGACGAAGTCGACGACGTCCTCGTCGAGGTTCGCCGTCATGAGCAGCGCCGCCGGGGTCAGGCGCACCTCGGTGTACCGTGGGGCGGCCGGACCGTCGTCGAGCGAGCCGAAGTTGCCGTGGCCGTCGACCAGCGGCACCCGCAGCGAGAAGTCCTGGGCGAGCCGGACGAGCGCGTCGTAGATGGCGCTGTCGCCGTGCGGGTGGAGCTTGCCCATGACCTCGCCCACGACCCGGGCCGACTTCACGTGCCCCCGGTCCGGACGCAGCCCCATCTCGTCCATCTGGTAGAGGATCCGCCGCTGCACGGGCTTGAGGCCGTCGCGGGCGTCCGGCAGCGCGCGGGAGTAGATGACCGAGTAGGCGTACTCCAGGAAGGAGCCCTGCATCTCGGTGGAGACGTCGATGTCGACGATCTGCTCCTGCACGGGCGGCGGCGGGGTGCTGCGTCGGGCCATGCGGGCCATTGTCCCCCGAGCAGCGGGCCTGCCCGTGCAGCGGCGGGCCCCGTGTTGGCGACGGCACGGTCTCCGTGGCGGTGGCACGCCGGAGAACTAGGGTGTGGCCCATGAGCGAGGACGCCACCGGCACCAGCCCCGCCACCGCTCCCGAGCCGCCCTACCCGGCGCACTGGGAGGCCGACGTCGTGCTGCGGGACGGGGTGCCGATGCACATCCGGCCCATCCGCCCCGAGGACGCCCCCGCGCTGCAGGCCCTGCACCTGCGCCAGTCCCCGATGTCGCAGTACTACCGCTTCTTCGCCCCGATGGAGCGGATCAGCGAGCGCGACCTGCACCGCTTCACCCACGTCGACCACGACGACCGCGTCGCGCTCGTCCTCACCAGCGAGGACCGGATCCTGGCGGTGGGCCGGTACGACCGCATCGGGCCCGACGTCGCCGAGGTCGCCTTCTACGTCGACGACTCCGAGCACGGCCGCGGCCTGGGCTCGGTGCTCCTGGAGCACCTCGCCGCGGCGGGCCGCGAGCGGGGCATCGCCCGCTTCGTCGCCGAGGTGCTCCCCGGCAACGTCCGCATGATCCGGGTGTTCCGCGATGCCGGGTACGAGATCCGGCAGCAGCTGGACGACGGCGTCCTGCACGTGGAGTTCACCATCGAGGAGACCGGGCGGTCCTGGGCCGTCATGGCGGAGCGGGAGCAGCGCGCCGAGTCGCTGAGCATGCGCGCGATGCTCGCCGCCGGGTCGGTTGTCGTCGTCGGGCTCGGGGGGCCCGAGCAGGTCTTCGCCGAGCGGGCGGCGGCGTCGGTCCGTGCCGGCGACTTCACCGGCGCCGTCCACCTCGTCGGCATCCCGGGCGAGAGCGGGGGACCGGTCCCGCACGCGACCATCGCCGACCTCGCCGCACACCTGGAGACCTCGGGGGAGGCGCGCCCGGAGCTCGCCGTGGTCGCCGGGGAGCCGGACGCCGTCGTCGCCGCCGTCCCGGACCTCGCCCGGCTCGGCGCCACCGCCGTCGCCGTGCTGTCCGCCGGCTTCGCCGAGCAGGACGCCGCCGGCCGGCAGCGCCAGCTCGAGCTCGTGCGCCGCACCCGGGACGCCGGGATGCGGCTGCTCGGTCCGGCGTCCTACGGCATCGTCGCCTCCGGGCCCGCCGGCCGCCTCGACGCCGTCCCCCGGCCCGCACCCCGTGCCGGGCAGCTCGCCCTGTTCTGCCAGTCCGGCGCCCTGGGCAGCGCCCTCCTCGCCGCCGTGCAGGACCGCGGCATCGGGCTGCGCAGCTTCGTCTCCGCCGGGAACCGGGCCGACGTCTCGGGCAACGACACCATGCAGGCCTGGCAGGACGACCCGGAGGTCGCGGCGGCGGTGGTGAGCCTCGAGTCCATCGGCAACCCGCGCAAGTTCTCCCGGATCGCGCGCCGGCTGAGCACCCGGACACCGCTCATCACCCTGCTCGGCAGCCAGACCGGCCAGCAGGTGCCGCCCGGGCACACGGTGCGCACCACCCGCGAGCCGCAGCGGGTGCTCGTCCAGATGCTCGACCAGGCCGGGGCGATCCGCGCCCGCACCCCCCAGGAGATGCTCGACCTCGCGCAGCTCTTCGTCGCCCAGCCGCTGCCCCGCGGCCCGCGCACGGCGGTGCTGAGCAACTCCGCCGCGCTCACCAGCATGATCCGGGGCCTGGCCCGGGGACACGGGCTGCGGCCGAAGATCTCCGGCCCGGGGCTGCCCGCGCTCGCCACGGCGCAGGACTACGCGGCCGAGCTCGCGCGACTGCGCACCGATGACTCGTGGGACGCGCTCGTCGTCGCCCACGTCCCGCCCTTCGGCGGCGGCGACCCCGGGGTGTGGCGGGCCGTCGCCGAGGCCGCCGCGGGCCAGGAGCGGCCCGTGGTCGCCTCGGTGGAGGGGCTGCTCGGGCTCACCGCCGAGCTCACCCACGACGGCCGGGTCGTCCCCGCCTTCGCCACCCCCGCCGACGCCGTCGCCGCCCTCGCCGGGGCCGTCGCCCACGCGCGGTGGCGCGAGGCCGACCGCGGTGAGCTGGTCGACCCGAGCGGTATCGCCCCCGCCCGGGCCCGCGAGCTGCTCGCCCCGGTCCTGGAGCCGCTCGGCGCGGGGGAGGTGGCCCGGCTCGACGAGGCGATGGTCGACCGGCTGCTCGAGTGCTACGGGCTGGCCCTGGTGCCCTCGCGCACCGCGACCACCGCCGAGGAGGCCGTCGCGGCCGCGGAGGAGCTCGGCTGGCCGGTGGCGCTGAAGACCCGCGACGAGGTGCTGCGGCACCGCGCCGACCTCGGCGGCGTGCGGCTCGGGCTGCGCACCGCCGAGGAGCTCACCAGCGCCATGGCGGCCATGACCCGCGACATCGAGGCGGTGGGGCGCACGGTCGAGAGCTTCGACGTCCAGGTCATGGCCCCGCCGGGGGTGGCCTGCGTGGTGCGCGGCACCGAGGACGACCTCTACGGGCCGGTCGTCTCCTTCGGACTCGGTGGCGACGCCGTCGAGCTGCTCGACGACGTCTCCTACCGCATCCCGCCGCTGACCGACGTCGACGTCTCCCGGATGGTGCGCGCGGCGAAGGCGTCCCCGCGGCTGTTCGGGCACCGGGGCCTGCCGGTGCTCGACGTCCGGGCGCTGGAGAACGTCATCGCCCGCGTCTCCGTGCTCACCGACGACCTGCCCGAAGTGCGCCAGGTCCTCCTCAACCCGGTGCTCGTCGCCCGCCGCGGCGCCTCGCTGCTCAGCGCCGTCGTCGAGGTGTCGCCGCCCGGCCGGGCGGACAGCGGCCGCCGCGTCCTTCCCGGTCTCGGAGCAAGTGGTGCCAAGATGGAGCCGTGGATCGCCGCAACGTGAGGAACGACCTGCAGGCCCAGCTGAGGGCCGACCTGGTTCGCGCCGGGTACTACCCACGACTGGTCCAGGGGGTGCTCGACCTCGCGCTCGCCGGCGAGGAGGTCCGCGCCTACCTCGTCCACCCGGAGACCACCTTCGACTCCCGGGAGGTGCGGCGCCACCTCACCGCCCTCGCGCTCACCCCGACCCGGCTGATCATGGCGCACGTCGACGACGTCCCCGGCCACGAGGTCCCCTCCGCCGCCGCCACCACCGAGGCGGTCCCGCTCGGCCGCATCGCCTCGGTCGCGCTCACCCACGGCGTGAGCGACCCTGCCGACACCCACGGCGGCATGCGCGCGGACGAGCTGACCATCGCCGTCACCTGGGGCGGCGCGCAGCAGGTCGACCTCGCGCCCGCCGGGTGCAGCGACCCCGACTGCGACGCCGACCACGGCTACACCGGCCTGCTCACCCCCGAGGACGTCGTCGTCCGCGTCAGCGCCCAGGCCGAGGGCGAGGACGCGCTCGAGCGGGCCCTGGCCTTCGCCCGGGAGCTGTCCGCCGCGACGGTGCAGACGCCGTGATCGAGCCGCCCCCGGACCTGCGGCTGCCCGACTACCACGGCGCCTGTCTGCGCGCCGTGCTGCCGGCCGCCCTCGACGCCATCGGCGCACCGACGGCGAGCGGTGGCCGCAGCTCCGCCGACGACCGGCGCACGCTCGGCCTGCCGCAGGCGTCCAAGGTGTGCGTCGTCCTCATCGACGGGCTCGGCGCCCACATGCTCGCCGAGCGCGGCGGGCACGCCCCCTTCCTGCGCTCCCACCTCGCCGACGCGCTCACCCTGACCAGCGGCTACCCCTCGACCACCGCCGCCAGCCTGACGATGTTCGGCACCGGCTGCTTCCCCGGCCAGACCGGCATGCTCGGCTACACCGTACGCAACGACGCCGACGGCTCCCTGCTCAACCTCATCAGCTGGGAGGACGCGACGATCAGCCCGCGGGAGTGGCAGCCGCAGCCGACCCTCGTCGAGCAGCTCGGCACCGACTCCTGGGGCCGCCGCGTGGCGAGCGTGGGACCGGCCCGCTTCGTCGGGTCCGGGCTCACCGAGGCGGCGCTGCGCGGGCCCCGCTTCGTCGCCGCGGACTCCCTCGCCGACCGGGTGGACGCCACCCAGGAGCTGCTGCGCAGCCCGCACACCGACCTCGTCTACCTCTACTGGGGCGACGTCGACAAGATGGGCCACCACCACGGCTGGGGCTCCTGGCAGTGGGGGGAGGCGGTCGAGCTCGTCGACCAGCAGGTCGCCCGCCTCGCCCGGCTGCTGCCCCCCGGCACGCTCCTCCTCGTCACCGCCGACCACGGCATGGTCGACCTGGAGGAGGACTCCCGGATCGACGTCGCCACCACCCCCGAGCTCGACCGTGACGTCGTCCTCGTCGCCGGTGAGCCCCGTGCCGTCCACGTCCACACGGAGCCCGGGACGGCACCGGCGGTCGCCGCCCGGTGGCGTGACGTCCTCGGCGAGACCGCCTGGGTGCTGCTGCGCGAGGAGGCCGAGGAGATCGGGCTCTTCGGCCCGCTCAGCGAGCGTCATCGCACCACGGTGGGGGACGTCGTCGTCGCCACCCGGGGGCGCCGCGCCGTCGTGGACTCCCGCACCCAGACGCCCTCGTCGATCGCCCTGGTCGGGGTGCACGGCTCCCTCACCCCCGCCGAGCTGGAGATCCCGCTCCTGCGGGTGGTGGTGTGACGTGGCCGAGCTGGTCTTCTTCGCCGGGACGATGGACTCCGGCAAGTCCACCCTCGCGCTCCAGATGGACTACAACTACCGGCGCCGTGGCCTGGAGGGCGTGATCTTCAGCCGCAACGACCGCGCCGGCACCGGGACGCTCTCCTCCCGGCTCGGGCTGTCGGTCGAGGCGGTGGAGGCGGACGACACCACCGACTTCTGGCAGGAGGTCGTCACCCGCCGCACCCGGGGCGGCCGGGTGGACTACCTCGTGTGCGACGAGGCCCAGTTCTACTCCGTCGCCCAGGTCGAGCAGCTGGCGCGCCTCGTCGACGAGATGGACGTCCACGTCTTCGCCTTCGGCATCACCACCGACTTCCGCACGCGGCTCTTCCCCGGGTCCGCCCGCCTCATCGAGCTCGCCGACCGGGTCGAGCAGATCCAGGTCGAGACGCTGTGCTGGTGCGGTCGCCGCGCCACCCACAACGCGCGCACCGTCGGCGGGCGCATGGTCCGGGAGGGGCAGCAGGTCGTCGTCGGGGACACCGAGGTCGCGACGGGTGGCGGGGACGTCGTCGGCTACGAGGTGCTGTGCCGCCTCCACCACGTGCGGGGGATGACGGCGGCCACCGCCGGCGCCGCGGAGCTCAGCCCGCCGACGCTGCCGCTGGCCTGAGCCACGCGGGCAGCGGGCAGGTCACTCGGGCTTGGCGCCGAAGACGATCTCGTCCCAGCTCGGCACGCTCGCGCGGCGCCCGCGACGCCGCTTGGGCTCCTTGCCCTCCGGCTCGCGCCGCTGCCCACCACGGGGAGTGGTCCGCGCGGCGGGACGGTCCGGCGCCCCGCCCGGGGCCTCGGCCCGGGTCCGCCGGGTGCCGGTGCGCTCGGGCGGCGGGACCGGCCGCTCCGGCGACAGGGCGGACGGGGGAGCGGCGGGGACGTCGCCGGCCGGGCGGGCGTCGCGGGGCAGCGGCAGCACCTGGGCGTCGACGGCCTCGTGCGGCCGGGACGCCGGCGGATGGGCCGGCGGGGGCAGCTCGTCCTCCAGCCCGGTCTCGAGCTCGGGGCGGGTGCCGCGCGTGGCGCGCAGCTCGGCGAGGAGGTCGTCGGTGCTGGCGGCCGGGAGGTCGCCGAAGCCGAGGTCCTCCGGCGAGGTGTCGGTGAGGTCGGCGTCGACGGCGGCGATCGCCGGGCCGAGGTCACCGTCCGCCTCGACGTCGTAGAGCCGTACCGGCATGAGGTGCCGACGGGACGGCGGTCCCGGCGCGACGTCGGTCTCCGAGAGCCAGCGCGCCTCGTCGTCCAGCGCGCGGGTGGACCGCGCCGCCATGTCGACCTCCCAGCGCGCCTCACGCGGCCGTCCCCCGGCGGTGAAACGGGCGACCAGCTCCCACGGACGCTCCGGCTCGCGCACGGCGTCCCACGTGACATCCGCGACATCGCGGACGGCCAGGCGGTCCAGCACGAGGTCGCCCAGCTCCGGGGAGTCCTCCGCGCGGCCGACGGTGAAGCGGCGGGCCTGCTCCACCACCCAGCTGCGTTCGGCGAGCACCGGGCCCTCGTAGCGCTGGACGTGCTCCACCGGCAGGCCGGCGGCCTCGGCCACCTCCTGCGCCGTGGCCCCGGCCCGGATGCGGGCCTGGATCTCCTTGGGGCGCAGCCCCTCTCCGGCCCGGATCTGCTCGAGCTGGGGTCGGTCACGCCGGACGGCAGCCCGCAGCGCGTCGTCGACCAGCAGCCGGTAGCGCTGGCCGTCCGGACCGGCGAGCGTGAGGTGCTCGCCGTCGCTGTGCAGCCCGACGAGTTCGAGCTCTAGCATGGTCGTCCCCCTTCGAGGTCTGTGTCGAGGGTGCCACCGCTCGCGGCTCGGATGCCGGATTGCGGTCGGTGTGTTTGCCCGCCCCTGCCAGGATGGACCACGCTCACCGCCCCGGCGGGCAGGCGCCGCGGCGTGGTGAGGAGTACGTGACCTGCCAGGAGAGGACGCACACCACCATGACGCACGCCGCACAGGAGACCCCGGAGCCCGCCGAGCTGGCCCGCACGGCCGAGATGGTCGCCCGGGAGGCGGGGGACCTCGTCCGGGAGGCGCTGCGCGGCTCGGTCGCCGTCGCGTCGACGAAGAGCTCGGGGGTCGACCTCGTCACCGAGGTGGACCAGGCCGCCGAGGCGCTGATCCGGCGCCGGCTGGCGGAGCTGCGGCCCACCGACGGGGTCCTCGGCGAGGAGGAGGGCCGGCTCGAGGGCAGCTCCGGGCTGGTGTGGGTGGTCGACCCGATCGACGGCACGACGAACTTCGTCTACGGCCTGCCCAGTTTCTCGGTGAGCATCGCGGTCGCCCGTGCCACCGGCCCCGACCCCTTCGGCTGGGAGCTGCTCGCCGGCGCCGTGCACGCCCCGGCGATGGACCGCACGTGGACCGCCGCCCGCGGCCACGGTGCGTTCGCTGACGGCGAACGCCTCACGCCGCCCCCCGTGCCCGAGCTGGCCACCGCGCTCGTGGGCACCGGCTTCGCCTACACCGAGGAGCGACGCCGCGACCAGGCCCGGATCCTGCACGAGGTGCTGCCGCGGGTGCGCGACATCCGACGCCTGGGCTCGGCCGCCGTCGACCTGTGCCTCGTCGCCGAGGGCCGGCTCGACCTCTACTACGAGCAGTACCTCAACCCCTGGGACATGGCGGCCGGCGTCCTCGTCGTCACCGAGGCCGGCGGGGTCGTCCGGCGGCTCGGCAAGGACGGGGTGGAGGGCGTCACCGTCGCCGGGCCGCAGCCGCTGGTCGCCGCGCTCGTCGACGTGCTCGGACCGCTGGTCGACACCCCCGCGGCATGACGCCGGCGCCCGGGCGGTGCTCCGCTCAGGGCGAAACCGGGCGAAGGTGGCGGATCCCACCCTGGAAACAGGCGGAACGGTGGCGACTTTCCGGGTCCGCATGGTGCACAATCTGCCTGCCGCGGGAACAACGAGCCGACCGTTGCGTTCCTGGGGTACGGCACAGCCAGTGCCGGTGACACGACGAGACGAACCGGAGCGTGACGTCTACATGGCGACCGACTACGACGCGCCACGCAAGAACGAGGAGGACCTCTCCGAGGACTCGATCGAGGAGCTGAAGGCTCGGCGGGCGGAGAAGGCCTCCCCCGTGGTCGACGAGGACGAGGCGGAGGCGGCCGAGGGCTTCGAGCTGCCCGGCGCCGACCTCAGCAACGAGGAGCTCTCCGTCCGCGTGCTGCCGCGTCAGGCTGACGAGTTCACCTGCTCGCGGTGCTTCCTGGTGCACCACCGCAGCCAGCTGGCCTATGAGGACGGCGGCCAGCTCGTCTGCTCGGAGTGCGCCGCCTGACCTGCCCTGCGCAGGGCAGCGGCGAGCTCCGCCGGGCGCCGGCTGGCCACGAGCCAGTACGGTGCCGGGTCACGGGGGTCGACGACCGCTACGCGCACACCCTGCCGCACCCACGGGCGGTGGCAGACGAAGGCGCGGGCATCGGCCTCCGGCCCCATGGCCGCCCGCATACCGTCGACGTCGAGCACCTCGGGCTCTCCCAGGTGCTCGACGCCGATGTGTGCCGAACCGGCGTGCAGCACGGGCGTCTCACCCAGCTCGGCGGCGCCGAGGTCGACGACGACCACCGGTGACGTCACCCAGAGGAGGACGTCGATCGTGAGGGCCGCGACCGCGGCGAGGACGTAGCCGGCCACCTCGTGGAAGGGCCAGACGACGGTCCCGGCCGCCAGGCCCGCGACGACCCCCAGGGCGATGTTCGTGGCCCGGGGGTGCAGCCGCTCCCGGAAGATGACGGTGTCCACCCCCCAAACCTACCGAGCCGCTCAGCCGGGTTAGGGCCGTCCACGACCGAGTCAGTACAGTCTCGGGCGTGAGTGACTACGACGTCGTCGACGTGCCGCTGCGCAAGCTCGACCCCGACCTGCCCACCCCCGCGTACGCCCACCCGGGCGACGCCGGGGCCGACCTGCACGCCCGGCACGACGTCGAGCTCGGGCCGGGGGAGCGGGCCGTCGTCCCGACCGGGGTGGCCATCGCCCTGCCGACGGGCTGGGCGGCCTTCGTCCACCCGCGCTCGGGGCTCGCGGCCCGGCACGGCGTCACGGTCGTCAACGCCCCGGGTACCGTGGATGCCGGGTTCCGCGGTGAGATCCACGTGATCCTGCTCAACACCGATCTCCGGCAGCCGGTGCGGATCGCCCGCGGCGACCGCATCGCCCAGCTGGTGGTCCAACGGGTCGCACAGGCACGGTTCACCGAGGTGGAGGACCTCACCGTGTCCGCCCGCGGCACGGGAGGTCTCGGGTCGACGGGCGGCTGGCAGGCCGCCGGAGCAGGAGGCGAAGGCTGATGAGGCTGTTCTCACGACGGCGCAGGAAGCAGGAGGAGCCGGAGACGACCCCCGAGGTCGTCACCGAGCCGGCGCCGGAGCCGGAGCGACCGGAGCGCGGCCCCTGGGACGTGTCCCACATGCCCGAGCTCGGCCAGCGGCTCGACCTCGGCGCGCTGCGGGTGCCCGCCCGCCCCGGGCTCAAGGTCCGCATGGAGCTGGAGAAGCGCACCCGGCAGATCGTCGGGGTGAGCGTCCAGATGTCCGGGTCGGCGCTCCAGCTACAGGCCTTCGCCGCCCCTCGGTCCGGTGGGCTGTGGGACGAGCTGCGGCCGGAGATCGTCGCCTCGGTGGAGAAGCAGGGTGGCACCGCCGACGAGGTCGACGGCCCCTTCGGCCGCGAGCTGCTCGCCCGGCTCCCGGTGACCACGCAGGACGGCCGGATGGGGCACCGTCCCGCCCGGTTCATCGGCGTCGACGGCTCACGGTGGTTCCTGCGCGGGGTGCTCAGCGGCCAGGCCGCGATCGACCCCGACGCGGCCAAGCCGCTGGAGGAGCTCTTCGCCGACGTCGTCGTCGTGCGCGGGCAGGAGGCCCGCCCGCCGCGGGACGTGCTCACCCTGCACATGCCCGGCAAGCCCGGCGGGGCCGCACCGGCGGCGCCCGGCACGCCGGGCGCGGCCTTCGACCCGCTCAGCCGCGGGCCGGAGATCACCGAGATCCGCTGAGCACGGTGCCCGAACCCGTCGCCCGGGTCCGTCCCCGGGAGCGCGCCGAGGTCGAGGGGGTCCTCCTCTCCGTGACCTCCCGGCCGAGCGGCGGCCCGCCCGGCGTGGTCGCGCGACTGTCGGACGGGACCGGCGAGCTCGACCTCGTGTGGCTGGGCCGCCGGCACATCCCCGGCATCGACCCCGGCCGCCGGCTCGTCGCCGAGGGCATGGTGTACTCGGGGCGACAGCGTCCCACCATCTTCAACCCGGCCTACCGGCTGCTGCGGGAGGACACCCCATGACCACAGGCTCGAGCGACCCGGACGCCGCTGCGGACGCCGTCCCCGAGGCCGTTGCGCGGTCCCGGATGGGCCAGCTCGCTGGGGAGGACTTCTCCCTGGCCGAGGCCATCGGCGGGGTGCGCGGGCTCGTGGAGTCCGTGGCCCCCGGTCTCGTGTTCATCGTCGTCTACCTCGCGACCGGGCAGCAGCTGCTGCCCCCGCTCCTCGCCTCGCTCGCCGTCGCGGTCGTCCTCGTCGTCGCCCGCCTCATCGGCGGCACCCCGGTGACCCAGGCGCTCGGCGGCGTCGTCGGCGTGCTCATCGGCGTGGTGTGGGCGTGGCGCTCCGGCCAGGCGCAGGACTACTTCGTCTTCGGGCTGTGGACCAACGCCGCCTACGCGGCCGCGCTGCTCCTCAGCGTGCTCGTGCGCTGGCCGGCGGTCGGCGTCGTGACCGCGCTGCTGCGCCAGGAGGGCTTCGGCTGGCGCACCGACCCGGCCCTGCGCCCCCGGCTGCGCCGCTACACGGCCGCGACCTGGCTGTGGATCGCCCTGTTCTGCGCCCGGCTCGCCGTCCAGGTGCCGCTCTACCTCGACGCGTCGACCGCGTGGCTGGGCACCGCCCGGCTCGTCATGGGGGTGCCGCTGTGGGCGCTGACCCTGTGGCTCACGTGGCTCCTCGTGCGGGAGCGAGGAGCTCCTGCAGGGCAGCCGGGTCCGCCCGCTCACTGAGGACGAGCACCAGCCGGTCACCGGCGACCATCCGCTCGTCCCCCTCCGGCGGGACCGCCTCCCCGGCCCGGATGAGCGCGGCCAGGAAGCACCCCGGCCCCCAGTCGACCTCGCGCACCGTTCGCCCCGCCACGGGCGAGCCCGGGGCGAGCGTGACCTCGTGCAGGCTCGTCGCGGAGCCGTGGAAGGTGAAGATGCGCACGAGGTCCCCGACGCTGACCGCCTCCTCCACCAGCGCCGTCATGATCCGCGGGGTCGAGACGGGCACGTCCACACCCCACGCGGCGTCGAACATCCACTCGTTCTTCGGGTTGTTCACCCGTGCCACCACCCGGGGCACGCCGAACTCCGTCTTGGCGAGGAGCGAGACGACGAGGTTCGCCTTGTCGTCCCCGGTGGCGGCGACGACGACGTCGCACGTGGCCAGGTCCGCCTCGGTGAGGGTGGAGATCTCGCAGGCGTCGGCCAGCTGCCACTCGGCGTCGGGCACCGAGGCGATCCGCATCGCCGCCGGGTGCCGGTCGATGAGCGTGACCTCGTGGCCGTGGGCGAGCAGCTCGCGGGCGATCGAGCGCCCGACGCTGCCGGCTCCGGCGATGACCACCCGCATCAGCCCACCTCCGGCGGAGGGTCGCCGAGCACGCGGTGGACCACACCCACCTCGGCGGTGTGCAGCAGCACGTGGAGGACGTCGCCGTCCTGCAGCACGGTGTCCGCGTCGGGGAGGAACGCCGTCCCACGCCGGGTGACGAAGGCGGCGCGGACGCCCGAGGCGGCCTCCAGCGCGGTGAGCGCGTGGCCCGCCCAGCCGGGGTGCACGTCCACCTGGACCAGCGACACCCGGCCGGAGGCGTCGGTGAAGTCGGCCACCGCCCGGGTGGGCAGCAGCCGCCGCAGCACCTGGTCCGCGGTCCACCGCACCGTGGCCACGGTGGGGATGCCGAGCCGCTCGTACACCTCCGCCCGGCGTGGGTCGTAGATGCGTGCGACGACGTTGTCCACCCCGAACGTCTCCCGGGCGACCCGCGCGGCCAGGACGTTGGAGTTGTCCCCGCTGGAGACGGCGGCAAAGCCGTAGGCGTCCTCCACGCCGGCCTGGGAGAGCGCGTCACGGTCGAAGCCCAGTCCGGTGACCCGCCGCCCGGAGAAGTCCTCGGGCAGGCGCCGGAACGCCTCGGGGTTCTGGTCGAGCACCGCCACCGAGTGGCCGTGTGCCTCCAGTTGCGTGGCCAGCGAGGCACCCACCCGCCCGCAGCCCATGATCACGAAGTGCACATCGGCACGCTACCGCCCGCCGCCCTAGCATGTGCGCCGTGAGCCCGGACCGCACGGTCGTCCACCGGGGCCTGCTCGTCGGGCCGCGCCGGCCGCGGCCGCCGCGCCTGCCGCTGCCCGCCGCCGCGGTCTCGCTGCTGTGTGCCGAGGCGGCGCTGGGTGCGCTCGGGCCGCGCGGTCTGCGCCTCGTCCCCTGGGTCGTGGCCGGGCTCCTCGTCGGGGTCGGTGTCGTCCTCCTCGGCCTGTGGCGCCTGCCCGACCGGCGTGCTGTCACCGACCTCCTGCGCGCACCCACGCTGCTGCCGGTGGCCGTGCTGCTCCAGCGCGGCCTCCTGCTCGCCGCCTGCGTCACGGGTGCCTCGGCGGTGGTGGGGGTCGCCCTGCCCGAGCGCAGCGGCGGGGAGGTGCTCCTCGGCCTCGGCATGCTCGCTGCCGTCGTGCTCGCCTCGCTGCGGCCGCTCGCCCCGCGGGTGCTGCGCGGGGCGGCGTGGTGCGGTGCGGTGGCGGTGGCCCTCGTCGTGGTCGTCGGGGCCGTGTCCGCGTCCGGCGGCGTCGACGGCGCCGGCGACGCCCCCGTCCTGCGCGCCGCCGTCCTCGTTGCGGCCGTGGGGGGCGTGCTCGTCCGACCGCTCCTTCCCGCCCTCTGGTCCGCGCCCCGGGAGCGGCGCGACGTCCTCGGCGCGGTCGCAGCGACCGGCGGCGTCGTCGCCCTCCTGGCCGCCGGCAGCGGTGCGGCCCACGGGGCCGGGCCCGGCGTCCTCGTCGCGTTCGCCCCGGTGGGCCGTCCGGGGACGGCGGCGCTCGCGCTCGTCCTCGCGCTGGTCCTGCTCGCCGCGGCCACCGCGACGCTGTCCGGGCTGCCGCCCCTACGACCGTGGCACACCGGCGTGCCGGCGCACCCCGACCGGGTGTCGCGTGTCCTCGCCGTGGCCGTCGCCGGCGGCGCGCTCCTCCTGGCCTCCGGTGACCTCCTCCGGCTCCTGGCCGGGGTGGCGGTCGCCGTGCTCGCGCACGCACTGCTCACCCTGCTCGCCGCCCGGCGGTGCTGGCAGCAGACCCTGGAGACGCAGTACCAGCCGGTGGCCCGCCGGCAGGCGATCCGCGGTCGGCTCGTCACGACGGTGGCCGCGGTCGTCGCCGCCGTGATGCTGGCCACGGCCGCGGTGCCCGGGTGGCCGGCCGCGCTCGCGCTCGGTGCCGGGTGGGTGATGATGTGGGGCGTGAGCCGACACGACCGCGAGCAGCGGGCCCGGCTGGCCCTCGCGCACGCCGCCGAGGACCGGCCGCTGCCCACCGTGGTGCGTGCCTTCGTCGTCGTCCCCGCGCTCGACCGGCCCACGGTCCGTGCGGTCGCCTACGCCCGCGCGCTGCGCGCCACGTCGCTCGAAGCCCTCACTGTGCCGACCGACGACGCCGCCGCGGCGGCGCTGCGCGAGCAGTGGTCCGCGCTCGACCTGCCGGTGCCGCTCGTCGAGCTCGCCGCACCGCCCGGCCGGGCGGCGGACGCGATCGTCGCCCACGTCGACACCGAGCGCGACCCGGACGGCCTGGCCGTCGTCTACCTGCCGGAACCGACCGCCCCCCAGCGGTGGCGGCGCGCGCTGCTGCGGCGCACACCGCACCGGCTCCGGGACCGCCTGCTGGCGCTCCCGGGAACCGTCGTCACCACCGTGCCGTGGCACGTCGAGGAGAGCTGAAGCATGGACGTCCTGACCAGGGTCACCGTCGGTCCGCCCGCCCACGGCGGCCACTGCGTCGCGCGGGTGGACGGTCGCGTCGTCTTCGTCCGCCACACGGCACCAGGCGAGGTCGTCGACGTCCGCCTCACCGACGCGGGGGAGGGCCGCCGGTTCTGGCGCGGTGAGGCCGTCCACGTCCACGAGGCCTCCCCGGACCGGGTGCCGAGCCGCTGGCCGGAGGCCGGTCCCGGCGGGGTGGGCGGCGGCGAGCTGGCCCACCTCACGCTGCCCGCGCAGCGGCGCTGGAAGGCCGACGTCGTCCGCGACGCGCTGCGGCGCATCGGTCACCTCGAGCTCGACCACCTCGGCCCGCTCGTCGTCCACCCGCTCGGGGACGACGACGACCGGGACGGCCTGGGCACCCGCACCCGCATCGACCTCGTCCTCGACGCGGACTCACGGGCCGGGATGTTCCGCCACCGCAGCCACGAGGTGCGGGCACTGCGCCAGATGCCGCTCGCCGTCCCGGCGATCACCGACCTCGACCTCTTCGCCCTCGACCGCTGGGCGGGTCTGCGGCCGGGCACCCGGGTCGACGTCGTCGCCCCGAGCGTGGGACGCCCGGTGGTGCTGGTGGACGGCCGCCCGGTGGACCCGGACCACCCCACCCGCCTCCTCGGCCCGGCCCCGGCCGCCAGGCGCGGCACGAAGGGGCGGCGCGACGCCGCACCGGCGGCGCGGGTGGGGGTGCGGGAGCGGGTGCCCTCACCCCACGGCGAGCTGACCTACCGGGTGGACGCCGCCGGCTTCTGGCAGGTGCACCGTGACGCCCCGGCCACGCTGGTGCGCGAGGTGCTGGCGGCGGCCGCCCCCGAGCCCGGGCAGCGCGTCGTCGACCTCTACGCCGGTGCCGGGCTGCTGACCCTGCCGCTCGCGCTCGCCGTCGGGGAGCAGGGCCGGGTGGACGCCGTCGAGGTCGACGAGCGGGCCGTCAAGGACGCCAAGCGCAACCTCCACGCCGCGCCCCAGGCGGTGCTCCACGCGGCGGCCGTCACCGCCCCGGTGGTCGACGGGCTCGCCGGGCAGGGCGCTGTCGACACGGTCGTGCTCGACCCGCCGCGCTCCGGCGCCGGTACCGCGGTGATGGCGGCCCTCGCCCGGCTGCGTCCGGGGCGGATGGTCTACGTGGCCTGCGACCCGGCGGCGCTCGCCCGCGACCTGCGCAGCGCGGTGGACCACGGCTACGCGGTCACCGCCCTCACCGGGTACGACCTCTTCCCCCACACCCACCACGTGGAGTGCGTGGCGGTGCTCGAGCCGGCGGCGTGATCACCGTGCGGCGCGCCGCGCCGCCGGCGTGACATCGCCCGCCGCGGTAAGTATCTTGATGTCGAGATAACTTGTGGGTGGGCTGCTGCGTCGGTGCCACCCGCGTGGGACCATGACAGACGAGCCGGCAAGCAGCAGCGAAGCGGCATTGAGGAGCAGATGTGAGCGTCGACAGCTTTGGAGCCCGCGCCACCCTCAGGGTGGGCGAACAGGACTACGAGATCTACCGACTGGACGCGGTCGAGGGTCTGGACCGGCTGCCCTACAGCCTGAAGATCCTCGCCGAGAACCTGCTGCGCACCGAGGACGGCGCGAACGTCACCGCCGACCACGTCCGCGCACTCGCGTCGTGGGACCCGGACGCGGAGCCTGACGTCGAGATCCAGTTCACCCCCGGCCGCGTCGTCATGCAGGACTTCACCGGCGTGCCGTGCATCGTCGACCTCGCCGTCATGCGCGAGGCCATGGCCGAGCTCGGCGGCGACCCGACGAAGATCAACCCGCTGGCGCCGGCCGAGCTCGTCATCGACCACTCGGTCATCGTCGACGTCTTCGGCAACCCGCAGGCCTTCCAGCGCAACGTCGAGATCGAGTACGAGCGCAACGGCGAGCGCTACCAGTTCCTGCGCTGGGGCCAGAACGCCTTCGAGAACTTCAAGGTCGTCCCGCCGGGCACCGGCATCGTCCACCAGGTCAACCTCGAGTACCTGGCGCGCACCGTCATGACCCGCGAGCAGGACGGCGTCGTCCAGGCCTACCCGGACAGCTGCGTCGGCACCGACTCCCACACCCCGATGGTCAACGGCCTGGGCGTGCTGGGCTGGGGCGTCGGGGGCATCGAGGCCGAGGCAGCCATGCTCGGCCAGCCGATCAGCATGCTCATCCCCAAGGTCGTCGGCTTCAAGCTCACCGGGGAGATCCCGGACGGCGCGACCGCCACCGACGTCGTCCTCACGATCGCCGAGAAGCTGCGCGAGCACGGCGTCGTCGGCAAGTTCGTCGAGTTCTACGGCGAGGGCGTCGGCGCGGTGCCGCTGGCCAACCGCGCCACCATCGGCAACATGAGCCCGGAGTTCGGCTCGACCGTGTCGATCTTCCCGATCGACCAGGTCACCCTGGACTACCTGCGCCTCACCGGCCGCCCGGAGGACCAGATCGCGCTCGTCGAGGCCTACGCCAAGGAGCAGGGCCTGTGGCACGACCCGTCGCGCGAGGTCCGCTACTCCGAGTACGTCGAGCTCGACCTGTCCACCGTGGTGCCCTCCATCGCCGGCCCGAAGCGTCCCCAGGACCGCATCGCGCTGAGCGAGGCCAAGCAGCAGTGGCGTGCGGACATCAAGAACTACGTCGTCAACGGCAAGCCGGCCGTGGCCAGCCCGCTGGACAAGGAGCTGGCCGACACCTTCCCGGCCTCCGACCCGGTCTCCCCGGACCCGACCGAGGAGTCCTCGCACCTGGGCCGCCCCGTGCACTCGGCCGCCCCGCCGAACGACTTCGAGCGCCCGAGCAACCCGGTCCGTGTGACGCTCGAGGACGGCACCGACGTCGAGCTGGACCACGGCGCCGTCGTCATCGCCGCGATCACCTCCTGCACCAACACCTCCAACCCCTCCGTCATGCTCGGCGCCGCCCTGCTGGCGAAGAACGCCGTGGAGAAGGGGCTGGAGACCAAGCCCTGGGTCAAGACCTCCATGGCCCCCGGGTCGCAGGTCGTGGCGAACTACTACGACAAGGCCGGGGTGTGGCCCTACCTGGAGAAGCTCGGCTACCACCTCGTCGGCTTCGGCTGCACGACGTGCATCGGCAACTCCGGGCCGCTGCCGGAGGAGATCTCCCAGGCGATCAACGACAACGACCTCGCCGTCGCCTCGGTGCTCTCGGGCAACCGTAACTTCGAGGGCCGGATCCACCCGGACACGAAGATGAACTACCTGGCCTCCCCGCCGCTCGTCATCGCCTACGGTTTGGCCGGAACGATGGACTTCGACTTCGAGAACGAGCCGCTGGGCAAGGACAAGGACGGCAACGACGTCTACCTGCGCGACATCTGGCCCAGCCCGGCCGAGATCGACGCGGTCATCGCCGGCGCCGTGAGCCAGGACATGTTCAAGGAGGACTACGCCGACGTCTTCACCGGCGACGAGCGCTGGCAGTCGCTGCCCACCCCCGAGGGCGACATCTTCGAGTGGGACCCGGAGTCCACCTACGTGCGCAAGGCCCCGTACTTCGAGGGCATGAGCGCCGAGCCGGAGCCGGTCACCGACATCAGCGGGGCCCGCGTCCTGGCCAAGCTGGGCGACTCGGTGACCACCGACCACATCTCCCCGGCCGGTGCGATCAAGCCGGACAGCCCGGCGGGCCAGTACCTCCTGGAGCACGGCGTCGCGCGCAAGGACTTCAACTCCTACGGTTCGCGCCGCGGCAACCACGAGGTCATGATCCGCGGCACCTTCGCCAACATCCGGCTGCGCAACCAGCTGCTCGACGGCGTCGAGGGAGGCTTCACCAAGAACTTCCTCACCGGTGAGCAGGACACGATCTACGACGCCTCGATGGCCTACCAGGAGGCCGGCATCCCGCTCGTCGTCCTGGGCGGTAAGGAGTACGGCTCCGGCTCCTCGCGCGACTGGGCCGCCAAGGGCACGACCCTGCTCGGCATCAAGGCCGTCATCGCCGAGAGCTTCGAGCGGATCCACCGCTCGAACCTCATCGGCATGGGCGTGCTCCCGCTGGAGTTCCCGGCCGGCCAGAGCGCCGACTCCCTCGGCCTCGACGGCACGGAGACCTACGCGATCTCCGGCATCACCGAGCTCAACGAGGGCCGCACGCCGCGCACCGTGAAGGTGACGGCCACCAAGGAGGACGGCTCCACCGTCGAGTTCGACGCCGTGGTCCGCATCGACACCCCCGGTGAGGCGGACTACTACCGCCACGGCGGCATCCTCCAGTACGTCCTGCGGAGCCTGGCCAAACAGACCGCCTGACCCGGCCTCCGGTCCACGACGCCGGCAGTACGGTTCCTCGCCTCCTGTGGGGTGGGGACTGTACTGTCGGCGTCCTGGCATCCGGGAGGGAGAGCGGCATGGTTGTCGAGGGCGACTACGGGCCGGCGGAGTTCGACTGGTCGATCCTGACCGTGCCCACCGCCAAGGCGATGGCGCTCGGGCAGCTCGGTTTCTCCTGGGGTGAGCTGTGGGAGCGGCTGGCGACCGTCACCCAGGAGGAGTTCACCTGGGAGGCGCGGCCCGGCACGCTCGGCGTCGTCCGCCGGGGTGCGGAACGCACGCCGCGCACCCTCGGGGTGGGGGAGTGGGTCGCCGAGTGGCCCGAGGGATACGACCACCCCGGGCCGCGCACCATCGCCTGGCTCGTCGCCCACCTCACCGAGACCTACTTCGAGCGCTGGGAGTGGACCTTCGGCGAGCGGCGCAGGCGCCGCGGCGACGCCGTCGTCCACGGGGAGGTCGACGCCGCCCGGGGCGAGCTGGCCCGCTGGGTGGAGGCGTGGCGCACCGGCGTCGCGGGTGTCCCGGACGAGGAGTTCATGACCGTCGGGCTGAGCCAGGCGACCGAGGTCGACGCCGCCTCCCCGTTCGGCCACCTCGTGCTGCACATGAACCGTGAGCTCATCCACCACGGCGCCGAGGTGTTCCTCCTCACCGACCTCCAGCGCACCGGGGCGTGAGACCGGGCGGAGACGCGGCACGCCACGGCGGCCGTTCTCGCGTCGTCGCGCGGCGCAGCGTAAGGTGAGCGCGCATGTTGTTCGTCGACCGGGAAGGTGCGCGATGAGCCAGCTGGGACGGGTGCGCCGGCCGTCGGACCTGCGCTCGCTGACGAGCGCGGAGCTCGAGGTGCTCGCCAAGGAGCTGCGCGACTACCTCGTGGACTCCGTCTCCAAGACCGGCGGTCATCTCGGCCCCAACCTCGGGGTCGTGGAGCTCACCCTGGCGATCCACCGGGTCTTCACCTCACCCCGTGACCGGATCGTCTTCGACACCGGTCACCAGGCCTACGTCCACAAGCTCCTCACCGGGCGGAAGGACTTCAGCAGGCTGCGCAAGCAGGACGGCATCTCGGGTTATCCGAGCCGGGCCGAGTCCGAGCACGACATCGTGGAGAACTCCCACGCCTCGACCGCGCTGTCCTGGGCGGACGGCATCGCCCGCGCCCACGAGCTCACCGGCCAGCGCGACCGCCACGTCGTCGCCGTCATCGGGGACGGCGCGCTGACCGGCGGTATGGCCTGGGAGGCGCTGAACAACATCGCCGAGGCGCAGGACCGGCGGCTCGTCGTCGTCGTCAACGACAACGGCCGCTCCTACGCCCCGACGATCGGTGGCCTGGCCCACCACCTCCACGCCCTGCGCACCACGCGCGGGTACGAGAAGGTGCTCGGCTGGGGCAAGCGCGCCCTGCAGCGCAGCGGCCCGCCCGGACGACTCACCTACGACGCCCTCCACGGGCTGAAGAAGGGCGTCAAGGACATCGTCGCGCCCCAGGGCCTGTTCGAGGACCTCGGGATCAAGTACATCGGCCCCGTCGACGGGCACGACCTGGCGGCGATGGAGTTCGCGCTGCGCCGCGCCAAGGCATTCGGCAGCCCGGTCATCGTCCACGCCATCACCGAGAAGGGCCGTGGCTACACCCCGGCCGAGGAGGACATCGCCGACCGCTTCCACGCCGTCGGCGTCATCCACCCGGAGACCGGGCTGCCGGTGGCCCCCTCCCGCTTCGGCTGGACCTCGGTCTTCGCCGAGGAGATCGTCGAGATCGCCCGGCAGCGCAGCGACGTCGTCGCCGTCACCGCCGCGATGCTCCAGCCGGTGGGGCTCAAGCCCTTCGCCGAGGAGTTCCCCGACCGCGTCATCGACGTCGGCATCGCCGAGCAGCACGCACTGACCTCGGCCGCCGGCATGGCCTTCGCCGGGCTGCACCCGGTGGTGGCGCTCTACGCGACCTTCCTCAACCGGGCCTACGACCAGCTCCTCATGGACGTGGCGCTGCACCGCGCCGGGGTCACCGTGGTCCTCGACCGCGCGGGCATCACCGGCGACGACGGCGCCAGCCACAACGGGATGTGGGACCTGGCGCTGCTGCGAACCGTCCCCGGGCTGCGGCTCGCGGCCCCGCGCGACGAGCCCAGCCTGCGCGCCGAGCTGCGCGAGGCGGTCGACGTCGACGACGCCCCCACCGTGGTGCGCTACCCCAAGGGCGCCCTGCCGGAGCCGCTCCCGGCCATCGGACGCGAGGGGAGCGTCGACATCCTCCTGCGTACCGCCGGCGACGGCGGTCCGCGCGTGCTCGTCGTCGGTGTCGGCGCCATGGCGCACACCGCCGTCTCCGTCGCCGACGCGCTGGAGGCCCAGGGCATCGGGTCGACGGTGGCCGACCCGCGCTGGGTGCTCCCGGTGAGCGAGGACCTCCTGAGGCTCGCGACGAAGCACGACATCGTCGTCGTCGTCGAGGACGGCCTGGGCACCGGTGGCATCGGCAGCGCGATCCGCGACGCCCTGGCCGGGGCGGGCCACGACGTCCCGGTCCAGACCCACGGGCTGCCCCACGAGTTCCTCGCCCACGCCAGCCGCGCCCAGGTTGTCGAGCGCTACCGGCTGCAGGCCCAGGACGTCGCCCGCCAGGCGGCCGGCGCCGTCGCCGCACTCGGCACCGTGGACCAGCAGGTGGAGGCTGACCCCCGCAGCTGACGGGGGCGCGCTGCCCGGGTTGTGAGGCGGCTAACCCCGCGGTCCGGTCGAAGGTCCCACGGGATGCCACCCCTCTCTTCCGTACGGTGGAAACACCGGAACGACCGGATGAGAGGGGAGTCAGCGATGGCCACGACCACCATCCACGATGCGCAGCAGTCCACCGACGCCTGGAGGGGGTTCGCGCCGGGGCCCTGGCAGGACACCATCGACGTCCGGGACTTCATCCAGCGCAACTACACGCCGTACGACGGTGACGCCTCCTTCCTCGCCGGCCCCACCGAGCGCACCCGGCAGGTGTGGGGCACGCTCACCGCGATGTTCCCCGAGGAGCGCGCCCGGGGCGTGTACGACGTCGACGCGACGACGCCGTCGACCATCACCTCCCACGCGCCCGGGTACATCGACCAGGACCGGGAGATCGTCGTCGGCCTGCAGACCGACGCCCCGCTGAAGCGGGCGATCATGCCCTTCGGCGGCTGGCGGATGGTCGCCAAGGCCCTGGAGACCTACGGCTACGAGGTGGACCCCACCCTGGAGCGGATCTTCACCACCTACCGCAAGACCCACAACCAGGGCGTCTTCGACGTCTACCCACCGGCCGTCCGCAAGGCCCGCAGCGCCCACATCATCACCGGGCTGCCGGATGCCTACGGCCGCGGCCGCATCATCGGCGACTACCGCCGCGTGCCGCTCTACGGCGTGGACGCCCTCATCGCGGCGAAGTGGGCCGACCGCGCCCTGCTCGACGCCCAGTGGTCCACCGAGCAGGTCCTGCGCGAGCGGGAGGAGAACGCCGAGCAGATCCGCGCCCTGGAGGAGCTGAAGGAGATGGCGGCCTCCTACGGCTACGACATCTCCGGCCCGGCCCGCACCGGCCACGAGGCCGTCCAGTGGCTGTACTTCGCCTACCTGGCCGCGGTGAAGGAGCAGAACGGCGCGGCGATGTCGCTCGGCCGGACCTCGACCTTCCTGGACATCTACCTCCAGCGGGACCTGGAGGAGGGCCTGCTCACCGAGACCCAGGCCCAGGAGCTCATCGACGACTTCGTCATCAAGCTCCGCATCGTGCGCTTCCTGCGCACCCCGGAGTACGACCAGCTGTTCTCCGGTGACCCCACCTGGGTCACCGAGTCGATCGGCGGCATCGGCGCGGACGGACGCCACCTCGTGACGAAGAACTCCTTCCGCATGCTCCAGACCCTGTACAACCTCGGCCCGGCACCCGAGCCCAACCTCACCGTGCTGTGGAGCGACGGGCTGCCCGAGGGCTTCAAGCGGTTCTGCGCCAAGGTCTCCATCGACACCTCGGCCATCCAGTACGAGTCCGACGCGCTCGTGCGGGAGCAGTGCGGGGACGACGCCGGCATCGCCTGCTGCGTCTCGGCGATGACCATCGGCAAGCAGATGCAGTTCTTCGGTGCCCGGGTCAACGTCGCCAAGGCCCTGCTCTACGCCATCAACGGGGGCCGTGACGAGATCACCGGTGAGCAGGTCGCACCGGTGAGCGAGGCGGTGCAGGGGGACGTCCTGGACTACGACGACGTCGTGGCCAAGTACGACGCGCTGCTCGACTGGCTGGCCCAGACCTACGTCGAGGCCCTCAACTGCATCCACTACATGCACGACAAGTACGCCTACGAGCGGCTGGAGATGGCGCTGCACGACCGCGACGTGCTGCGCACCATGGCCTGCGGCATCGCCGGGCTCTCGGTGGCGGTGGACTCGCTGTCCGCGATCAAGTACGCCACCGTCCGGCCCGTGCGGCGCGAGGACGGGCTCGTCGTCGACTACGAGGTCGAGGGTGACTTCCCGACCTTCGGCAACGACGACGACCGGGTCGACTCGATCGCGGTGACCCTTGTCGAGCGCTTCATGGAGAAGGTGCGCCGGCACCCCACCTACCGGGACGCCGTCCACACCCAGTCGGTGCTCACCATCACCTCCAACGTCGTGTACGGCAAGCACACCGGCAACACCCCCGACGGCCGGCGGGCCGGGGAGCCGTTCGCCCCCGGTGCCAACCCCATGAACGGGCGCGACACCCATGGGATGCTCGCCTCGGCGCTCTCGGTGGCCAAGCTGCCCTACTCCGAGGCGCAGGACGGGATCTCGCTGACCAACACCATCGTGCCCGCGGGCCTGGGCCGCACCGAGGAGGAGCAGGTGGGCAACCTCGTCGGCCTGCTCGACGCCTACATGGGGGCCGGCGGCTTCCACATGAACGTCAACGTCCTCAACCGAGACACCCTGCAGGACGCGATGGAGCACCCGGAGAAGTACCCGCAGCTGACCATCCGGGTCTCGGGCTACGCGGTGAACTTCGTCCGGCTCACCCGCGAGCAGCAGCTCGACGTCATCTCCCGCACCTTCCACGGGCGGGTCTGAGAGACGGCCATGACCGTCGCCCCCGACCAG